>FWPU01003962.1_pt1 | contig 35673 bp, 24 predicted proteins | sample 2228361 | NCBI WGS metagenome assembly FWPU01 (sample SAMEA103939777, study PRJEB20133) | metagenome
AACGCGCCCCGCGATAGGGAAAAGGTCAGGACCAACGGCAGCGCTTCCGGTATCACGGAAACAGCCAGCGCGATAGCGAAGATGAGCAGGTGGGGGATATCTGCGCTGCTGCCTTCGATCAAAATGTTCGCCAGGATTACGAACAGGAGCGTGGCAAGGGTCGCTTGCAGGATGAAGGTGCTGATGCGGCCGACGCCTTTGACGAGTTCGCTTTCCGTTGGCACGGCCGAAGCCTGAGCCGCGATCGAGGCCAAACGCGTGTTTGCGCCGGTGGCCGTGACCTCCGCCAGGGCATTCCCGCGCACGATGACTACCCCCTGCAAGAGACGATGCGCGTCCTGTATCGGTTGATCCTCCGCAGGGATAGCCTGCTTGGGCACCGGGATGCTTTCCCCGGTGAACGCGGTCTCGTCCACCAGCAAGTTGCGCGCCTCGCGCACGATCGCGTCCGCTGGGACGATATCCCCCGCTTCCAGTTTGAGAATATCGCCCGGGACAATCTGGTCGGTGGGCACTTCTTGATCACGCCCATCGCGCCGGACGGTGATTGTCCGCACCAGGTAGGACTGGAGCTTGTCCACCGCCGCGTTCGACTTGTATTCCTGATACAGGTTGAGAGCGGCGCCCAGAAAGACGAAGAACAGGATGAATGCGCCGTCAATGGGCTCACCCAGGGCAAAGGTCACCGCCGCTGCAACCAGCAAAAGCAGATTGAAGATGCCTCGGAATTGCCGTCCAATCAGCCGTAGTAAACGATGGCGCGGCTTTGGCAGGGCATTGGGGCCATCGCGCGCCAGCCGTTCGCTCACTTCGGTTGACGAAAGCCCGTTCAGATTACTCATATCTCTTCTTCATCTCTTCTTCCTCGTCAGATTCTTGACTTCCTGACCACGATGCACGTTAGGCGCTATACAACAACCAATTTCTGCCCAACGGCACGCGCTTCAGCCGCGCCGCGAAGCGGCGTCGGCTGGAAGCACTTGTTAGGCGCATTTCACCCTTTCATAACCCCAGAATGGCGGACAACGCTTTTGCTATGTTTTGCATATAAGAATCGTCCAATCGCCCAAGAACCCTGAGAATCCGCCGCTTGTCCATTACTCGAATCTGCTCACAAAGCACCACCGAATCCTGACTCAAGCCCCCTGTACCTGCGGGCACGAACACATGCGAAGGCAAAAGCGCACGACGTATCTTTGTCGTAAACGGGGCGATGATCGTGTGAGGACTGGCAGCGTTCGCACGGTCAATCTGCAGAACGACCGCGGGACGCACTCCGGCTTGCTCTGTGCCTACCACGGGATTAAGGTCGCATAGCACCACGTCCCCGCGCGAAATAGTTACCATTGAATCTCTCCGCGCGCCAACCGATTCTCATAGTCCTCGAGGTTGGATAAATAGTCAGAGAAACCTGCTTCGGACAGTGCTAACGCTTCTGCAAATTGATTCCACAGTTGCCAGCGGATGCTATCCTGTCTCAACAGCAAAAAGTCTACAAAATCGCTCACTTCTTGGATGAGTGGTTCGGGCAACTGGCGAATCTTGGCTACAGTTGTATCAAATACAGTCATCTTCTTACTCCTTGTTCAGAGGTGCGCCTAACTAGTAAGTAGACCGACACTTATCCGTCTATCCCCAATGCCTAGACCGAACCTCATCCGGCTACTCCCCTCCACAGCGGTTTGTACAGATAAGCATCCATCTATCCCCCCTCTGGCGTTATAGACAGACAGACGCCCCCTAAATTTGCCCAAAGAAAACAAATGCGCTATGGTTTGGATGATACAAACGAACAACCTCCCTCCCTTGCTGGCTTCAATATAACATCTATCATTGCCTTTTGCAACAGACTCTCATCCCTCCAGGACGTACGATGCAACACCTCGCCGCCACACCTACACCAGCCGACCTCTCAGAACGCGCCAACGCCCCTCGCTCGCCCAAACTGCTCGATCAGGGGCGCGAGACGCTCCGCCGTAACCACTACTCCATCCGCACCAAAGAAGCTTACATCGATTGGATCAAACGCTTCATCCTCTTCCATAAAACCGCACAGGGCGAGTTTCGCCACCCCCAAGAAGTGGGCGCAGCCGAGATCGCAGCCTTCCTCACCCATCTGGCCGTGGACAGACAGGCAACACCTGATCGTCGTCCGTGACGGTAAGGGCGAACAAGACCGCATCACGATGCCCCCCGACGCCCTCGTCCCCTTTCTACGCGATCACCTGGCCCGCGTCTACCTGATCCACCAGGACGATCTCGCTCGCGGCTACGGCCACGTCTACCTGCCCTATGCGCTGGCCACAAAGTATCCCAACGCCGACTTGTCGCTATCGCAACAGACGACGCGCAGTCGCTCCTGATCCCCCCTCTTCAGAGCATCAATGTCGCCTGGGCGCGGATGTCATCAAGACGCTTGGCCATATCCTCCTGGCCCTGCTCGCGCAGCGTAGCCGCCATCTGGCGCATCGATTCGATCAGTTGCTGATCCAGCTCCGCGCGATTCTCCAACAGCAGGCGCCGCGTGCCCTCAGGATAGTCGGCGCGCAGCAACCGATTGATGAGACGAATCTGCGCGGGCAGGTCCTCCTCAAGGACGTCGAGCGCCATCAGCCAGACCTCGCGCAGGCGTCGAGCGGTCGCCGCAGCGCCCTGACGCATTGCAGCTTCGATGTTGGCGGAGAGCAGGCTGAGGAAAGGCTCCCCCAGCTCAGCTTTGTGAGCGCGCAGCGTGGCCGCCGGATCCGCGCTGTCGAGGACGGTCTTCAACAACTGGGCGGCGTCCTCCATGACGGCGCGCACCGCTTCGTCTTGTTGACGCTGCAGTTCGAGCACGCGATCGCGCAGGGCGCGCAGGCGCAGCGCCTCATCCCGATCTTTGCGCTTCTCCGCCTCTTCGATCCGATTGCTGAAGAGCAACAGGAACTGATAGTCCATGAGCGGGCGCGCCACCGCTACCAACATCTCGATGGCCGCATCCTCTTCCGCTTTGAGCAGGCGATCGAGGATGTCCTCGCGCGTGGTGTTCTCGTTTAACCCCGCCACGATCTGCTGTTGCGCGATGATCTTGCGGCCCAGGCTGCTCATGCTGAGCACGGCGTTCAGGAAGGCAGCCAACTGCTGCGCGGAACGCTGATCTCCCGAACTGGCAGCATTGTCCACCATCGCCGACATCAACTCGAAGAACTCCTCATCCAGCCTGTCATCGTTCTCGGCGACGGCAGCGCGCAACCGCTCCTCGCTGGTGGCAGCCTGCATCAGGCGCTGCATCAGATCGATCCGCGCGCGCTGCGCCTGAATCATCTCGGGGGTGATCCCGTCCGCCGCCAGGATGGCCTCCATCATGCTTTGCAGGCTCAAATACTGTTTAGGCTGCAACAGATACGCTTTGCGGCGCTCGGCTGGCAGCTTGCTGATGAGCAGGTTGGTCATCTCGCCGATGCGGCGCTGACGTTCCGGCTCGGTCAGATTGGCCTGCGGCGGCACATAGACGCCAATGAACTCCTTCTGAGGATCGTGATACAGGAGCGGCGCCGCGAGGGCGACCGGCGTATTGCACGAAGGGCAGGCGGCCCCGTTCAGCCGACCTGCCAGGAACTGATCCTTAAGGGCAGGCTCTTGTCCGACATCGATGATGGTGTGGACTTCGGCTGCGAACGTAGTGCCACAGCGCGGGCACTTGACCGGTACTCTCTGCTTGGCGAACATGCAGCTTCCTCATTTAAAGAATGAATCGACTCGCGATGGACGGCCACTATTCGTCCGGCAAGTCCAACTCTTCGACCAGCTCGCGCAGGAACAGCTCGGCGTCAGTGACCATACCCACCGCCTGGAACGTCCCGCGATCGGCCAGCTTGGTCACGGTGGCCGGGTTGATGTCGACGACCACGACTTTAACATGGGCAGGCAGGAGGTTGCCGGTCGCGATCGAGTGCAACATGGTGGCAACCATCACGGCCATCTGCACGCCATCGAGGGCGGCCCGCATCTGTCGCTGCGCCTCGACCGTGTCGGAGATGACGCCGGGCAGCGGGCCGTCGTCGCGCACGGAGCCGGCCAACACCATCTTGACGTTGTGGCGGATGGCCTCGTACATGACCCCCGACCGCAACAGCCCGCTGCGTACCGCCCCCTCCAGAGAGCCAGCCTGACGGATGGCGTTGATGGCGCGCATGTGGTTGCGATGGCCGCCAGGAACGGGCAACCCGCTCTTGAGGTCAACGCCCAGGGAGGTGCCGAAGAGCTGTGATTCGACGTCGTGGACTGCGATCGCGTTGCCGCCGAAGAGGACCTGCACGTAGCCGGCGCGGATCAGGCGCGCCAGGTAGACGCCAGCGCCGCTATGAATGATGGCGGGGCCAACCACGAAGAGGATCTTGCCGCCGCCCTCGCGTACCTCGCGCATCACGCGCGCGACGTTGGCGATGGCGAGGGCGTTGGGCCGTTCGGCGGAGACGGCCGACCGCATGAAGCTGAACACCTCTTGCTCGCGCTCGCGCGCCATGGGGATGACGCGAATCCCCTCATGGCCGACGGCAATCAGGTCGCCGCGCGCGACTTCGCCGATAGGGACCGCGCGCGCCGTCTGGCGCTGAGGATCGACGACGATCGCCAGGTCCATCTCGGTGCCAGCGACGTCCACCCAACGGCCATTGAGGCGCACCTGCGTGGGCAGGTTGGTGGTGGAGTAGAAATCCTCCGGCAAGGCGCCGTCGACTGGCGCTGGCTCGAGACGCACGTCGCCGCCGTTCTCGATCTGCGCGCCCAATCCCTGCAACGCAGCCAGGATCTGGTGCATCTGCTCTTCGCTATCAGCGAAGACGCGCAGCCGCGCGTGGCTCTCCGCCTGTTTGTGGCGACCGACGTGGATCTCCTCCACATCGAAATCGCCCCCCAGGTCCATGATGACGTCCATGACCCGCGGCAGGATCAGCGAGTCGATGATATGCCCCTCCAGCGTAACCGTTTCCGCGAACGCGTGTTGCAATACAGCCATGACGTTTCTTTGCTCTCCCCCTTTGCGCGATCAATCCATGCTCCAAGCGCTCATCATACCACAGTCAGGCCGCGAAGCGAAAAGAAACGCAAGGGCGCCTCAAGAACCTTGAACCTGAACCCCGCCACCTTTTCTTATCCGGCAACAAGTCGGCGCAACCCTTCCTCGTCGAGGATGGGAATGCCCAGCTCCTGCGCCTTCTGCAACTTGCTGCCGGGCGCGTCGCCCGCGACCACGTAACTGGTCTTACGGCTCACCGATCCGGTCACCTTGCCGCCATGGCGCTCGATGAGGGCGGTCGCTTCCTCGCGGGTGAGGGTGGGCAGGGCGCCGGTGAGGACGAAGGTCAAGCCAGCCAGGGGCTGCGCGCCGGCCGGCGGCGCCTCAGCGGCCGCCGCGCCGTCGTCAGCCATGCGCACGCCCGCTTGGCGCAGCTTATCGATCACCTGCCGATTCGTCTCGCGCGCGAACCAATCGACGACGCTGGCCGCGATGCGCGGCCCGATCCCCTCGATGGCGGTCAGGTCGTCGACGCTGGCCCGCATGAGGGCGTCGATCGAACGATAGCGGCGCGCCAACGTCTCGGCGACGACGCTGCCCACGAACTTGATGCCGAGCGCCGTGAGCAGCCGGCTGAGCGGCCGATCCCGCGCGGCGGCGATGCTGTTCATCAGGTTCTGGATGCGCTTCTCTTTGTACCCCTCCAGACCGGCGAGCTGTTCAGGTCGGAGGTAGAAGAGGTCAGCCACATCGCGCGCCAGGCCGCGGGCGACGAACAGCTCCGCCTGCTTGATCCCCACGCCCTCGATGTCCATCGCTCCCCGCGAGACGAAATGCTCGATCAGGCGGACGAGCTGGGCCGGGCAGGCGGCATTGACGCAGTAAGTGGCCGCCTCGCCAGCCGGGCGGACCACCGGCTCCTGGCAGACCGGACAACGTTCCGGCATCTGCCACACGCGCTCGCTGCCATCGCGCAGCTCGGGCAGCGAGCGCACAACCTGGGGAATCACCTCCCCCGCGCGCCGAACCACCACATGGTCGCCGACGCGAATGTCTTTCTCGCGGATGTAATCCTCGTTGTGCAGGGTGGCGTTGCGCACGGTGACGCCGCCCACCCGCACCGGCTCCAGCACAGCGTAAGGATTGAGCGTGCCGGTACGCCCGACGTTGACCTCGATGCTGAGCAGGCGCGTGACCGCCTCCTGCGGCGGATACTTGTAGGCGATCGCGCCGCGCGGCGCGTTGCCCACCGCGCCCAGCCGTTCCTGGATCGCGAAGTCGTCGATCTTGACGACCAGGCCGTCGGTATCGTAGGGCAGGGCGCGGCGCTGCTCATCCCAGGCGATGCAATGCGCCACGAGCGCCTCGAAATCCTCGAAGCGGCGATTGTGGGGATTGACCGGGAAGCCCAGGCGCTGCAGGTAAGCGAGCGCCTCCCACTGCGTGCGCGGCGCCGCATCTCCCTCGACGAGGACCACCTGATACGTCCAGAGGCTCAGGGGGCGTTCGGCGGTGACGCGGGGATCGAGCTGGCGCAGCGAGCCAGCGGCAGCGTTGCGCGGGTTGGCGAAGGAGCGCTCTCCCCGCTCGATCAGCTCGGCGTTCATGCGCTCGAAAGCGTCGCGACGCATATAGGCCTCGCCGCGCACGACCAGCCGTCGCGGCGGCGGCTGGTCGCCGACCACGGGGATGCGCAAGGGGACAGCGGGGATGGTGCGCAAGTTGGCGGTGATCACCTCGCCGGTCACGCCGTCGCCGCGCGTCGCGCCGAGGGTGAACACCCCTTCCACATAGTGCAGGACCACGGTCAGGCCATCGATCTTCGGCTCGACCACGTAGGCCAACCGGTCGATCATCTCCTGGGGCAACAGGCGCAGCGCGCGATCGCGCCAGGCGCGCAGCTCCTCAGGCCCGAAGGCGTTGGCCAGGCTGAGCATCGGCGCCGGATGGACGACCTTCTCGAAGCGGTCGAGGGGCGCGCCGCCCACGCGCTGCGTCGGCGAGTCGGGGGTGATCAGCTCAGGGTGGGCTGCCTCCAGGCTCTGCAGCTCGCGCACCAGCGCGTCGTAGGCGTCATCGCTGATCTCCGGGGCGTCCAGGACGTGATAGCGATAACTATGATAGCGCACTGCCGCGCGCAGACGCTCGACGCGATCGCGCAGATCGTCAAAGGTCATCCTCGTATCGCTCCGCACCCTTACCCAAAATCAGTAGATTCGTTGCACGATAGGGTTTTAGATCATCGCCGCTCACAACAGGACGCAGAAAAACGCTGATCTCGCAGATTCGCTTCAGTATTCAGCGTTTATCTGCGTTCATCAGCGTCCCACGATCCTTATTGCGCAACAACTCTAGTGAATCAGCCCCCCTTTAAGGGGCCGCGTCGGACAGCGGTTCCAACCAGGAGATGTCGTCGGTCCCTTCGGCCACCCAGCCGGTGAGGCCCTGGCTGGTGCGCACCTGCCACCAGGTGAAGCCGTCGGCCTGGACGGGGTAACTCTCAACGTCGGCGGGCTTAGGCAGGATCTCCAGTTCGGCGCCGTCCTTGACGACCCCCTGGATGCGGTTGCGTCGTCCAGGGCCGCTGCGAATGGACAGCCCCTCCGGGTTGCTGTTGACCACGCGCGCGCGTATGCCAGGGCCGAGCTGCTGCGGCGGCGGCGTGGGAATAGGGGTCGGGGTCGGCGGGGGCGCTGGCGTGGGAGTGGCGAGGGCCTCGAGGGTCGCCTGTTGGGCCGCCAGTTCAGCCGCGGCAGTGGTCGCTCGCGGCGCAGCGGCCGGCTCGGGGGCTCCGCCGATCAGCGAAAACAGGAAGGCGATGAGGGCGACCACGGCGAAAGCGGCGGCGCCCACCGCCCACAGGGGGATCTCGCGCCCCAGGTGACGTTCAGCAGGACGGCCGTATGCCGGGCGGGGCGGGAAGAGCGGATCCTCAGGACGAGGCGTCCCAGAAGGCGGCTCCTCAACATCGTCCTCGCCTTCATCCAGTTCCTCCACATCATCGAGCTCCTCGGCGTCGAGACGCTCCTCGTCGTCCAGCAGCTCGTCATCCCGATCCTCCGGTTGGGAAGCGAGGGGGGTCCGGCGTTCGTCGGTCATCGAGGCTTCCTCCTTCACTCTGCGAGTGCTCGACTTGCGAGTACGACTTCTTCCGCTTGCCCGTTCGCAAGGAAGCTCAGGGTCAGGCGCACCACCTGGGCGCTGGTTTCAGGGGACAACCAGTGCCCGCCGTTGGGCAGTGTCACGATCCGCGCATTGGGAAAGAGCCGATAGATCTCCGAGATGTCCGCGTCCTGGATATAGTCCGACTTGCCGCCGCGCACGAACAAGGCAGGGCAGGCGACCGGCCCGGCGAGCGCGATGGCGTCGTTCACCTGCGCGTACCCGCGCTCGATCGCGCCCAGGTTCATCCGCCATCGGAAGCGGCCGTTGCCATCGCGCGTGAGGTTCGCCAACAGGAACTGGCGCACCGCAGGGTTCGGGATATCGCGGGCGAGCACAGCGTCAAGGTCTTCGCGCCGATTGAACCAGGTGAGATCGAGCGACAGGAGCGCGTCGAGGATCGCCTGATGTCGCGATGGGTAGGCGCGCGGCGCGACATCGACCACGATCAGACGGTCGACCCGTTCAGGATAGTCGCCAGCGAACTGCATCGCGGTCTTGCCTCCCATCGAGTGGCCGAGGAGATGAGCTGAGGTCAGGCCCAGGGCATCCATCAGCTCGCGCAGATCGGCCGCCAGCGCGCGATACGCCATCCCCTCGCGATGGGGCGAGTGGCCGTGGTTGCGCTGGTCGACGAGGATGACCCGGTAGAAGGGCGCCAGCTCGCGCGCGATGGAGCGCCAGTTATTGAGCGAGCCGAAAAGGCCATGCAAGAGGATGAGGGGCTGGCCTTCGCCCAACACCTTATGGTGCAACAACATCGGCTCAACCGACTCCCGCGCGCTGGAGCCTGGCCCACTCGTCGCGCAGCGCCACGGTGCGATTGAAGACCAGGCGTCCGGGCTGCGAATCGACCAGATCGACGCAGAAATAGCCGAGCCGCTCGAACTGATAGCGGGCGCCCGGCGCGGCCTGCGCCAGGCTCGGCTCAACCTGGCAGCCTGTCAGCACCTCCAGAGAATTCGGGTTGATGAAGGACTTCCAATCCTGTCCCTCGCGCTCCTCGTTGGGGTTCTCGACGGTGAAGAGGCGGTCGTAGAGGCGCACCTCGGCGGGCAGCGCGTGCGCCGCCGACACCCAGTGCAACGTCGCCTTCACCTTGCGTCCGTCGGGAGCATTGCCGCCTCGGGTGGCCGGGTCATAAGTGCAGTGCAACTCGATCACATCGCCAGTCTGCGGATCTTTCACCACATCGACGCATTTGATGAAATAGGCGTAGCGCAGGCGCACCTCGCGGCCCGGGGCGAGGCGATAGAACTGCTTGGGCGGATCCTCCAGGAAGTCATCGCGCTCGATGTAGAGGACGCGCGAGAAGGGGACAAGGCGCGTGCCCGCGCTCGGATCCTCCGGATTGTTGATGGCCTCCATCATCTCAACCTGGCCCTCCGGATAGTTATCGATGATCACCTTCAGGGGGCGCAGGACGGCCATCACGCGCGGGGCGTGGCGATTCAGATATTCACGCACGCAGAACTCGAGCAGGGCGATATCGACGACGCTATCGTTCTTGGCGACGCCGATGCGATCGCAGAAGTCGCGGATCGCCTCGGGGGGATAGCCGCGACGGCGGATGCCGGCGAGGGTGGGCATGCGCGGGTCGTCCCAGCCGCGCACGTAGCCCTCGCGCACGAGCTGCAGCAGTTTGCGCTTGCTGAGGACCGTGTAACTGAGGTTGAGGCGGGCGAACTCGATCTGTCGCGGATGATGGATGCCCAGGTTCTCGAGGAACCAGTCATAGAGGGGGCGATGATCTTCGAACTCCAGCGTGCAGATCGAGTGGGTGATCCCTTCGATCGAGTCGCACTGGCCGTGAGCCCAGTCATACGTCGGGTAGATGCACCAGCGATCGCCGGTGCGGTGATGGCTGGCGTGCAGGATGCGGTACATGACCGGATCGCGCAGGTTGAGATTGGGCGAGGCCATGTCGATCTTGGCGCGCAGGGTGCGGGAGCCGTCGGGGAACTCGCCGGCGCGCATACGCTCGAACAGGTCGAGGTTTTCGGCGACGGAACGGTTGCGATAGGGGCTTTCGCGGCCAGGTTCGGTCAATGTGCCGCGATAGGCGCGCACCTCTTCCGCGCTCAGGTCGCAGACATAGGCCTTGCCAGCCTTGATCAACTGCACGGCCCACTCATAGAGCTGCTCGAAGTAGTCGGAGGCGAAGAAGAGGCGGTCCTCCCAATCGAAGCCGAGCCAGCGCACGTCCTCCATGATCGATTCGACGTACTCGATGTCCTCTTTCGTGGGATTCGTGTCGTCGAAACGCAGGTTGCAGAGGCCGCCGAACTCCTGGGCCAGCCCGAAGTTGAGGCAGATCGACTTGGCGTGGCCGATGTGGAGGTAGCCATTTGGCTCCGGCGGGAAGCGGGTATGGACGCGCCCGCCGAAGCGGTTGGCGCGCAAGTCTTCCTGGATGATCTCGCGGATGAAGTGAGAGGGCGCGCTCTCCGTCTTCGCCTGGGTAGCTGGTCTCGATTCGTCTGTCACTGCGTCACTCCTTGGCCATGACGGGCAAAACGGAATGTGACCGTACGATCTGACCAGCTATTTTACCATGTTTCGGCGATTTGTCAGGCAGGATCACTGGATCGTCATCGCCAGACGCCGATAGGCAGCGTAGCGCCTGGCATAGAGCGAGGCGAGCGACGCGTCAGGCGTCAGGCGGCGCGCCTCTGGCCGCAACCGGGCGATCCCCGCTTCCAATGTCGGGAAGGCGCCGATGCCCCAGCCAGCGAGGACGGCCGCGCCCAGCGCCGCCCAGTTGGCATAGTCAGCCAGTACGATCGGCGTGGCCGTGACGTCGGCCAGGATCTGTGGCCAGACAGGACTGGCTGCCGCGCCGCCCGCCACCCACAGGTCGGCGATGGATAACCCGCTTGCCCGCAACCGGTCGAGCGCCCAGCGCACCTCGAACCCACAGCCTTCCAGGATGGCGCGCGCCATGTCAGATCGAGTGTGCGTCAGTTGCAGCCCGGACAGGACGCCGCCCGCTGCGGCGCCGGGCGCTTGTGATGGGCCATCGAGCGGCGTGAAGAGGAGGCCATGGCTGCCAGGGGCGCTCCGAACCAGCGCCTCATCCAGGCGACGGTACAGGTCCCGCATCGGCAGCGCCTGCGAAGGATCAGGAGGCTGCCAGGCCTGCTGTAACCACCAATCCACCGTCGCGCCGAACCCTCCAAGGAACTGGGAGATCAAGCGACGGCCCGGCGCGACATGGAAGCCCAGGTCCATGGCCAGCGGGACATCCTCCAGCCGTGCGCTGGCAGCGATGCTGGTGATCACCCAGGCGGTACCGGTCGCCAGCATCACCTGGCCAGGCGTCAGCATCCCCATGCCCAGGCACGCGCACGGCTGATCGCCGCCGCCGACCACGACGAGCGTATCGGCGGGCAAGCCCGTAGCAGAGGCCGCTGCTAGCGTAAGCGCGCCGACGACGCGGCCGGCCCACCCCAATGTGGCCAGCGTGGTCGCGTCCACGCCGCCCAGGGCGCATAGCTCGGCGCTCCACTCCCCGGTTTGGGCGTCCACCAGCAACATCTCGCATGCGGCCGAGAGGTCGCTGGCGAACTGGCCGGTGAGGCGATGGATCAGGAAATCGGCCACGCCCAGGTAGCGCCGGACGCGGGCATGGAGGTCCGGTCGCTCCGCCCGCAACCAGGCGATGATCGGCAACGGCAGACCCGGCGAGGGATGCCAGCCGCTCACCTGCCGGATGCGCTCGGCTGTGCCGTCTCGCCTCCAGGCCGCCACCAGATCATCGGCTCGACGATCGAGCCAGGTGATCATCGGGTAGATCGGATCGCCCGCCTCGTCCGCCAGGATGATCGAACCGGCCTGCGCGGCCAGCGCCAGCGCGCGGATGCGCAGACCGGTCGTGCGGCCGACGATCTCGCGCAGCACGCGCAACAGCGCCTGCCAGACCTGCTCCGCGTCCTGTTCGACCCAGCCTGGTCGGGGGACGAGCAGGGGATAGGCCTGGCTGGCAGACGCCACCATCGCTCCTGCCAGGTCGAACGCGATGGCCTTGGCCGAGGCCGTGCCGATGTCAATTCCCAGGATGATATCGGGCATCAACGGTCAGTGGGTATCGGTGGTTGGGGGAGTCAACCGTCAGCGCTACGCGTCCCTTTGGCCCAACAGGCCACGACAGCAGGCGATCACCGAGTCCAGATCGGACAGGACCTCTGGCCTGGCATTGGGCAACTGGCGCAGGCGGCGAAAGCAGCGGTATGCCTGCTCGATATGTCCTGCCAGCATGTGCGCCAGCGCCAGGACATACAGCGAGACGGAATTGTCCGGATTATGCGTCAGGCTGGCGCGCGCATGGGCGATCGCGTCGTCATATTGATCGGCGGCCAACGCCAGTTGCGCCAGCTTCATGTGCAATCGATCGAGCGCGGCGTTTCCCAGCGTGGTGCAGTCCAGGGTCAACGCCTTGCGCAGCGCCTCCGCGGCGCGCTCAGGCTGCCCCAGGGCTTGATAGGTGACGCCGAGCTGATAATGCAGATAGGGATCGTTCGGAGCGGCCTCTAAGGCGCGCTCCAGGATCGCCAGGTTGCGTTGCGCCCGCCGGTCCTGACCCTGCGCCGTCTGCTGAGCGTATCCGTAATGGAAGATCATCAGGTCGCTGACGATCACGGCGCCGCCAGCGCGTTCGATCGCCGGGCGAATCTGCTCGTGGATGGGCTGCTCGTACCGGTAGGCGGGCCGATTGCGGAACAGGCGCGTCAGGTAGAGGTCGTCGTAACTCAACAGATCGCTGGCTGGCAAGAAGCTGCGCACACAGACCTGCAGGCCCTCGGCCGCTGTGGCGGCAAGCCGCGGCTTGAGCAGCGGGCGGCTCTCCGGCGCCAGCTCCTCGTCGGCATCCAGAACCAGAATCCAGTCGCTGTGGGCCTCCTCCAGGCTGCGATTGCGCGCCCGCGCGAAGTCGTTGCGCCACACCTCATGGACGACCCGCGCTCCGTAAGCTGCTGCGACCTGCGGGGTGGCGTCGGTCGAGCCGGTATCGACGACGATGATCTCATCGACCACGCCGCGCACGCTCTCCAGGCACCGCGCGAGCAGGCGGGACTCGTTGCGGGCGATCATGCACAACGATACGGTAGGCTCGCTCATCCCCAATACCTCATTCCTCTCCATCAGATCCCACGCAGCACACGCGTCGACCTTCTCTGCGCCTCGCGTCGGCGCGCCCCAGACCACGCTCCGCGTCTGACGCCGTTCCGCGTCGGCCTCCCGACCGACGCCCTGAGATCAACAACAGAGCGACGCAACCTGTTCAGCCCGCCAGATCGCTCAGTCCCAATAATAAGAATGATAGCGACGATAAAACTCGAGGGTCCGGCGCAATCCCTCCGCCAGAGGCATTCCAGGCTCCCAACCGTGACGGGAGTGGATCTTGCGATAGTCGCCGTAGTAGTCGCCGATATCGATCGGCTTGAGTTCCTGCGGGAAGGGGACCAGCTCGAAGCGGCCTCCGCCGTTGACCGCCACCAGCAGTTCCGCCGTCTGGCGCAAGCTGATCGGATCGGGGGCGCCCAGATTATAGACCTCCCCGTTGGCGTCGTCCGAGAGGGCCACGCGCAATAGCGCATCGACGACGTCATCGACGTAGTTGAAGTCGCGGACCTGGCTGCCGTCGCCGTAGACGAGGATCGGCTGGCCCTCGATCAATCGTCGGATCCAGATGCCCAGGAACGTCTGACGTGCATCCTTGACGCGCATGCGCGGGCCGTAGGTATTGGTAAGTCGGAGGATGCAGGTGCGCAGGTCGTACGCGCTGTGGTACACCAGGTGATACCATTCGCCAGCCAGCTTGTTGATGCCGTTGATATCGACTGGCTGCAACGGGTGGGCTTCATCGACTGGCAGGTAGCGCGGCCGGCCGTACAGTTGGCGCGTGCTGGCGAAGATGATCTTGATCTCCGGGTTGTGATGGCGACATGCTTCGAGGATGTACAGTTGGGCGCGGACGTTGATCTCCAGATCGGGATAAGGATTACGCATCGAGTCGAGGTGGCTGGTCTGGCCCGCCAGGTTGAACAGGTAATCCTGGCCGCGCACCAGATAGCGCATCGAGTGTTCATCGCGCACATCGGAGATGTTGATGGTCACCCGCTCGCGCACCGGCTCGATGTTCCACAGATTGCCGCCGTATTCGGGGATGAGGCTATCGACCAGCGTCACGCGCGCGCCCAGTTCGACCAGCCGGATAGCCAGGGTCGAGCCGATGAAGCCGAGGCCGCCGGTGATGAGCACCCCTTTGTTGGAAAAAGCTGCGAAGTCGCAGGTCATCGTCCACTCGATCTCAGGGCATGTGTGCGCGCCATTATCTCACAGCATCGAGATCGCGCGCCAGCCCAGCCCCTCCTCGCGGGTCTCGATACGGGCTGCGCCGCGGCGGCGCGCCGATCGAGTAGGCCCGTGCCGGGCGGGCGTCGCGCTGAGAGTGACCGAACAGGGCCGTATCGAGATCGCGCGCCGTCCCAATCCGCCCCTCCTCGCGGGTCTCGATACGGGCTGCGCTGAGATACTCAAGCTTCCGTAGCCCTCCTTCAGCGCAGCCCTACTCGACCAGCGGCGCGCCGATCGAGTAGGCCCGTCCGCGTTCGCTACGTCAGCGCCTGACGCAAGGCGGCCACGGCGGCGTGATCGGGCGCCACATCCTGCAGGCGTCTCAAGGCGATCTGAGCGCCCTCGGCGTCCCCCAGTTCGACGCACAGGGCGCCGAAAGCGGCCAGGACATCGGCGTGGTCGGGCCAGCGACGCAGCGCCTCCTTGACCACCTCCGTCGCGGGCGCGTACTGTCCGCGCGCGCGGTGGAGGTCGATCAGATTGAGGTAGGCGGCGACGTCGTCGGGATCGGCGCGCTGGGCGTCGGCGAAAGCGGCGGCGGCGCCGTCGAGGTCGCCCGTCTGATAGAGGGCGACGCCGAGCTGGTTGAAGGTGGTAGCGGCCGGCGCGAGCGCGAGCGCCCGGCGCAGGGGCGCGATCGCTTCAGCAGGGCGGTCCAGGGCCAACAGCGCCATAGCGAGGGCGATGTGGCCAGCGGCCAGGTCTGGATAGCGCGTCGTCACCTCTGTGAAGGCGCGCACAGCGGCTGACAGGTCGCCGCGATCGAGGGCCGCGCGGCCGGGGGCGAGGAGTGTCTCCAGCGCCTGCTCCTGGTCAAGCGCATCCCCATCATCAACCTCCGCCAGATTCTCAGGGGCCAGATCGGCTGACGACGCAGGCGAAGGCGTGCCACCGCCTAGTTGAGCGATGATGGGATCAAGAGTCGCGGCCAGATCAGGATATACAGAACGAGTCCGCACATAGAGCGCACATGCCGTCTCCGGATCATTGCGCTCCAGGGCAAGCGAGGCTGCGCCTAACAAGGCCCCCAAATTATTCGGGTCAAGCGCCGAGGCGCGCTGAAAAAGCTCACCCGCCTCCGTCAAATCGCCGCGTGTCCTCACCAACTCGGCCAAGCTGGATACCAGGTCCGCATCCTGCGGATAACGGTCGACGCCCCTGCGCAAGATAGCCTCAGCGTCCGTCAACTTGCCTTGACCGATCAAGAGCAGACTCTTCTCCGTAAACTCATAATAAGCCCGATTGTAACGACGGATGGGACGATGTGCGATCTCCTGCAGACGCACTATAGCCTTCTCGGCAGCCTTCTCCCATGTGAAGCTCTTTCGGATATGCTCTGCCGCGCGACGGCCCAGCGCCAGCGCCTCCTGAGGGCGTTCATAGACCTGGCGCATGAGACGCGCCAGGTGTTCTGTGCTGGGCTCGGCCAGATAGGGATAGTCGACCGTCTCCAGATTCGCTACACGCTTCTCAGGCATCCAGACGATGGAAGAAGGGACCAGGTAGGCGTTGCTAGCACAGAAATCAAGGGCGGCGCCATAGTTGGTCACGATCACCGCGCGGCCGCATGCCATAGCTTCAGCAATGGGCAGGCCAAACCCTTCACCTCGGTAGGGCAGCACCAGACAATCGCAGGCAGTGTACAGGCCGGGCAGATCATCAGGAGACAACACATCGTCAAGATAGAGGATCTCTGGGGCGTTAGGGTCGGCCTGAGCCTGACGGATGCGATCAACCAGGAAACGCCCAGGATATCCAGGCAGATCTTTGATCACCAGGCAGACGTCATCATCAGCTGTAAACTGGCTGAGATAGGCGTCGAGGAGGATATCAGGACCTTTACGCCAGATCACAGCGCCCACAAACAGAAATTTGAAGCGTTTTTGGGTGGGCAATACGGCTGGCCTTGCATCCGGACGGAACTTATCCACATCGACGCCCGCTGGCACAATGTGGACGCGCTCAGGAGCCACGCCACTGCGTATGTAACAATCCTGAACAAAAGCGGAATAGACCCATACTTCATCGACCTGCTCGTTGATGACAGGGATCCACTCTTTGGGCAGGCTACCGTACTCCCACGGCTGGATCATCACCCAGTGCCCGTCTGACGGTGGGGTGAGATTAGGTGGCCACTGGTGACGCACATGGATGACAATAGGGCGGTCCAAGGGAGCGCGCACGCGCTGGACCAGACGCAGGAAGCGCGGGGCAATCTGAGGGTTGAAGTGATCCGGTTCTGTGGGATAGAAGGAGATCTGACAGCCAGCATCGAGCAAGCGCAGGCCCAGCTCACGGTTGATCAGGCCCAACGACGTATGAGTGAACAGGCCTCCCTCCCAACGGATCGACATGTGATCGATGGCAGATTGCAACGGAGTAGCCAGCCGATGCGCCAGCTCGACCTCCACGGCGCGCAAACGATCTGCGACAACGGTCGCGACGGACGACCACTGCCAGTGATCGATCATATCCTGGCGCGCGCGCCGGCCAATCGCTGTTATCTCTTGAGGACATTCGACGACGCGCCGCAAGAGAGCGGTCAAGTGATCGACGGATGGCTCGGCCCACCGCAAACCGCGCAGGAAAGCCAATTCTGCGCGCTCGTCAACGGGGACCAGTTTCTCCACCTCAATGAGCAGGCTGTTGTCGTCGTTCATGTAGTCCAGGGGAGCGCCCCAGCGCGTGCCGATCACCGGCAGGCCGTTAGCCATGGCCGCCATTCGCCAGTGGCCCCAGCCGCCGCCGCGCGCTGGCGCGACCAGGACATGCGCGGCAGCAAGGAGATTCGGCACGCAGGCGTAGGGAACGTGGTCGCGCGCTACCACGATCGGCGCCACATCAGCGCGGCTGCAGCCAAGTTCTTCACGCAGAAAACGGTCGATCTGGCCTTCGATCTCGGCAGCCTCATCGCCGACCACTGAAGTCCCTAATAGGTGAGCATGGACCAAGAGGCTCACGTCTTCATCCGGTCGAAAAGCCTGCGCCCAGGCGCGCAACAACACATCCCATCCCTGGTGGTAAGCCCAATCACCCAGGAAGAGGAAAACCACGCCCCGCAATCCTCGGAAATAGGCAGGCTGCAGGCCCGGACGGAAACGGTCAACATCGACGCCGTTGGCGATCACAAAGACCGGCGACCGCACGCCCGCAGCGCGCAACGCCTGGCGCTGGAACTCGCTGGGGACCCAGATCTCGTCCATGTCATTGCAACGAGCGACCCAAGCAGCAGGGAGCCCCTCAGTTTCACAGGTGGTGCGACCAATTGCGTAATCAGCATCCGGCGCCCGTTGAAACGCTATGGCTGGCGCGTCGATGACATCGATCACGCGCGGTTGGAAGGGGTGAGCAACAGCGCGCTGGAGCGCCTCGCGCAGCGGAAGCGGTAAACGGTTGAGAAATCTGGAATCCCCTACACCAATCGCCCGGGCGGCGATCGGCACACCCTGTCCCTGCAAATGTAGAATGAGAAAACGCGGCTCGTCGGCGAGGGGACTGGAGCTGAAAACAGGCGCTTGCCAGCGCACACGAGCTGGTTCTTGGTCGGAAAGGGACTTCTTCGGTCGGCTGATCGGCCGACGGACAGGCGCAGGCGAGGGAGAGGGCGCCTGAGGATCACGCACAAGGCGCTGAATGCCGCGCGCGCTGCGCTCTAGTTCGACCCCTTGCGGGAACTGGGCGTCGAGGCGTACATAGCCATGCCGAACGCAGGCGCTGAACGGAGTCGCCGTGGTCACAATCAAGCCCGCCGTCACCTGCTCGAACCACGTATGTTGCCCGGCAACCAGCAAGAACTTACGAGGCTGCGCTTTAGAAAGCAGGCGGTCGCGCTCGGCCTGGGCGAACACGAAGAGCGATTCTTGCAGATCCTGGGAGAAGGCTATAGATGCCGAGGTAATGGCCTCCTCTGGCTTATCGGTCGCCTTGGCTGTTGCTGCTGCTGACGTGCTGGAGAGGCCCGCGTCGAAGATGAAGCACACGGCGCGCTCAAAAATCTCGGCCTGTGAAGCGGCGACACAAGATGAAGGAAAACGATGGCCCAAACCAGCGTGCTGCATTAATTGCGGATCGTACAGGATCCGCCCAACATGGCCACACTGGTTGCGGAAGCGACCAAGAAGATCTAGCAATACGGGGTTGGCGCCCAGATAGCCGACGTCAGCAGAAGACGGGAAATTGACGAGGTGGTCAGCCAGGAAAGGCAAGACATGGGCGTCATCGTAGAATAGCGATTCGTTGTATGAATCGACCGTATACGCACGCTCAGTGTACGGTACGGCCTGGGCCGGCATCAGGCGCTCGATCACCTGATCCAGGCGGCAAAGATGAGATTGCGCCAGATGGATCTCCTCGATCGGCTCATCCGGCATCCCCCATGTCTCAGCCTGGTCCGGCAGAAACGGGCTGACCACCTGAAAATAGAAACGTTCGAGGTCATTGGAGACTCGACTAGGGCCATGCGCCAGCGTAGCCTGACGGGTATGATCACAGTGATAACCGAACAGGTGATCAACGAGCGATTCGACACGGCCATTATAGAGGTACATTCGCCGACACAGATTGCTATCAACATGCCAGCCGAGGACCATCTCCTCATTGAAGCCGTGGATAGCATAGATCTGCTCGCGCAACATGAGCTGGAAGTCGCCGGGGCCGTCGTAACGGATATCGGCAACGTTCGTGATCACCTCGTTGAGGTGCAGCGTCTGCCCCCAACGAGCGCAACTGGCGATGATCGCCTCCGGATCAGCGCGGTCGAACGATTCCCACAGCGTCTCAGGGATCTCGAAGCGCGGCAACTCATAGAAACCTGAAGGAAGATCGGCGACGATATCGGAGAGGCTGCGTCCGGGTTGGCGGGGGACGAAGATCATATCAGTGTTCGTAGAAAGGATCCACCGGTTGGCCGGGTTAGCGCGACGGATGGCCAGGTTGCGCGATTGTGGTTCGAGGACATGGAGGTGAGAGCCGCGCCGCGATCGCTCGAAAAGAGCTGGGCGGAAGCGAAGGACACGCAGCAGATTTTTTGCGCGTGGCGTCAAAGTATCCTGGATCGCCTCAGGGAAGGTGGGCAAGTCGTCGGGTGTATTGCAATCGACGAAGATGATCTCATCATCAGGGTCAGTCAGGACATGGGCCAGACAATTGAGGCTGATCGCGGCCCGCTTGTGCAAATTATAGCCATGATTGTCATTGCGGCCATAGAGGATGACGGAAAGCATACGCTCCTTTCGCTCACGCCGTGAGCAGGCCATACAGTCGTTCCAACACCTCGCCCAGGGGTTGATTGCCATCAGCCCAGGCCGTCGCCAGGTTGACGATGAGGAGCGGGAGAGTCGCCGCCGGCAATTCATCGCGATGGACAACAACGAACTGGGCCGGATCAGGCGCGCTGAGGATGGCCTGGAGCGCTGCGGCGGCAGCATAGAGTTCGTCAGTCGGGACCGCTCCTGGGCGATTGAGCATGCGGCCGAGGCGATCGCAGACAGACGTGCGGTTATCGCCTCCGGCCGACTGTCCCTCGGCCGTCATGATCAGCGCCGATCGCTTCCTTTGATTAACCAGCATCTCCGCATTAGAGCCAAAATCAGTTTCCCAAGCGGGAAAGGTATATGGAGGCTTGACTTCATTAAGCGAGAACCATCGCCAGTGGGCCTCCATCGAAAACAGTTCCTTCAGTTCCCTCCTCACATGACTATATGAATCTGGATCGCTGACTGCCCCGGAACGCAAACTATGATCGCCAGAGAACAGAGTGAGCGAGTTACGTGATACGAATTCGGCGATCGCAACAACGTCTTCGGAAGAAGACCAGATATCCCCGAGGACCAGACCGCCCGCATTGCTATCTTCCATCCTCCACAACCGATGCTTGCCATATGCCCCGTATGCCCTGGCATAGGCGCTATAGCGAACATCCGATATATCGTGGACTGCAACAACATGACGGCGCTTGGCCAGCAATGGCAGCAAGCGCCCCAACACACATTCAGCGACGTCGAATCGATTTGTATCCCAGAAGACCAGGATCGATCTTGCATCTCCCAACGCCTGCGCAAAGTCGAAGGTAAGGATATCAGCCTGATGGACCTCTAGCAGATCAAACCAATCGGCTGGCACGACTTGCGCCAGCCGAAGAGATGAGTGAGTCTGCCATGCATCCGAGCGGCAGATGCTTATCACACGGCATAGTCGTCGAGTCTTTTGCAGGTTGGCTGCCATCATCAGCGCGGCTGTTGAGTTGCCCCACCCTCTTCCTAAATCCACAGCCACCTCTGGCTCGAACTCGAGCATGAACGCCATCAATTGCACCCACTGAGGCGGGCCAAGGTCACCTGGATGCCCTATAGCCTCTACCGCCCTTCGGATACGATCGGCATTCGCCGCGAGGGTGGGCGCATGATTGACCAGGGCGTGGGATAGAAACTCCTGATGTGCATGATCGGACCTTATGGGATCAGGCCCCTGACCGATTTGCCGTTGGTCTGTATGCACCTGTGCGTTAGCACCCGGCAGGCAGGCAGATACAGATACAACGGCAGCCCCCCGCGGCCACTCGTATCCATAGTGATCCATGGCAGGCCCACAGATTTCGGCGAAGACCGCTCTTTGCTCGGCGCTCCAGGTATCCCAAATCGCCTCAGGTGAGCGATCGCCGCGCATCTTTCGATTCACATCGATTACCTGCAGTCGTCTCAGTTCAGCCAGATCGGGGGTAGCGTCAGGATGTAGCCAGGTGATCAAGTCGGCCAGGGCCTCAACATCAGCGACCATATCCTCTAGACGCACAACTCGCAGCGACGTCTGTCCTTGCAACTGCTGTTCTAGCCATTGCCCAGTCGCCTGGTTAGCACGCCATCGCCAACACCACCGCGCCCAGGGGGTGTACTGGTTCCAATCTCCTCCAGGACTTCCTATAAGCGTCCAATACCACCGCAGCTGGTCGGTATACAGCACATCATCTGGAGAGACGCCTCTTGTCCAGTAATAGAGCGAGTTGACTGTTTGAATCCCATTGCGAACAAGAAGGATCAGGCGATCGATCGGCTGCCAGGCGTTGACCTCAGGAATACGGTTCACCTCCCACGAATGCGAGTCTCCCACAGCAGCATACCGTTGTAGCTCTTGATGGATGAAGGCGAAGTAGGTACGATACAACCCAGCAACCCCATACGCTGCTTCATATTCGAGGCATTCCTGCCAATTCTGGGTGATCCAATTCAGCTTCTCTTCGTGAAAGCACTCGATCCCTTGTTGAGGATGGTTGAGGGCTTGCGCAAGCCACTTGGTGCCGCAGTGTCCTGTGCCAGCGACCAAGAAAAAAACTCCACTTCTCTTGTCGGTCTGCTGCTCACGCTTCATCAGGCTCCGCCTCTCTAAGAAACGGTTCTGGCCGAAACCTTTCGGATAGGTCCCTAAATGCAACGCCCCAACGCCACAAGTCTGATCTTATCGTTCAACCCTTGTCTGTCGATGAGCCTCCAGCAGTCGATCACCGTCAATGGCTCGCGCGGCGCGAATCCTTCTATGACCTGCTTCAGCTCCGCATTGCGCAATGTCACTACCGCCAGGCCCGCCTGAGCCAGGCAACTTTCCGCAGTGTGCACATACTCAACTGCGCTGCCAAACACTGTCCTGGCATTGTCGATCGCCAGAGGGTCATACGCCACCACGTGAACATCATGCCTGATCAACTCTGCAATCAACTTGATCGCTGGCGACTCGGTCACTACAGGAGTGTTGGCAGTAAAAGCCAGCCCCAGGACCCCCACCGTTTTGTTGTCGACCTTAGCAAGCTCACGCAGTACAACCTCGGCCAGGTGCTGGTCCTGATATTTATTGACCTGATCGACGGCATGGATGATATCAGCCTGCACGCCATATCGGGCCGCCATCGTCATGTATGCGCGCGTGTCACGCGGGAAACAGGTGCCGCCGAAACTCAGGCCTCCTTGAAAGTAGTAAGGCGAAATGCGGCGATCCGCACCGATGGCCCGAGTGATCGCATCAACATCGGCGTCTGGAACCCGCTCGCACAGGTTAGCCACCGAATTTGCGAAGCTGATCTTAGTCGTGATGTATGCATTGAGACAGACTTTGGCGATCTCGGCGCTAATGATCGACATACGCGAGATCGCTGGTTCATTCTCGCACATCTGACGGTGGATCGCTTCGACGCGCGCGCCAGCTTGCGCTGAGCTCTCACCGATGATAACCAAATCTGGTCGCAAGAATCCCTTGATCACGTTCCCCAACGCCACAAAATCAGGGTCAAAGCAGACGCTAAAACCATCGTTGAGCTTCCGCCCGGAATATTGCTCCAAAAGGGGGATGAACACTTCACCGGTCGAACCCGGCATCACAGTACTGCTGATTATGAACAGATGATGCGGCTTGTCGCTTTCCGCCAACGCCAAGGCCAGTGAACGTAAAGCTGCTTCGATGAAGCGGTTGGAGAAACTGCCATCCGGGTTGCTTGGCGTCGCCACCAGCACAAAGGTCACATCGCTCTGGGCAATCGCCTCGCGATGCTGGGTCGTCGCTCGCAAGGTCTTGCCGCCGTGTCTGGCCAGCAACTGATCCAATCCCGGCTCATACCAGGGCGCAACGCCAGCATTTACCTGGTTAACAACGCGCTCCTCGATGTCCACACCGATCACCGGGAAGCCCTTCTCAGCTAGACAAGCGGCCAGGCATAATCCCAATTTGCCTAACCCCACCAACGAGAGTTGCTCAGCCATGGGCAACTTCCTCAGAGTCAATCTCAAGATGGCCAACCCAGCCTCTGTGGGGAGCAAAGCTCAGGAAGCGATTCTGACGATCCTGCAAACAATTGATCCAGGCAGCCTCAGAAGCTCTGACCTCAATATCCTCCAGGCGGCGAACACCGAAATCGAACTCGGGATCGCCCAACAAAGCCCGATACATCGGTAATCTGAGTGGATCAAACCCCATCAGCCGCGTGGCGATGAGGTCGACCGCCAATAGATTTTGCCCTACCAACACGACTCCAGTGGCTACAGGATCGGGGGCCAGCGGGCCATTGCCCTCGCCTCCCACAATCCCATCAATCACCGAGAAAGTGCGACGTTGCGGCGTAGCTCGAAGTGCCCCCTGGCGGTCAGCGAAATGAAACACGCGCATCAGATCTACCGTCATCCGCCAAGCCGAGTCATTACCGTACCAGTTGCCAGCATCCAACTGCCTCTTTTGTTCGTCTACCTTGATCCCAAGACGGCGCGTCGTATGGTTATGAATCCAATAAATGGAACGATGCAAAATCTCCAACGGCAACCATCGCGGCGCCAACAGGTGATCGTACATCCACCGCTCTGTGCGAATGATCGCTTCCTCCATCGGAGTGAATAATCCATCCGGATACTGATCGCCGCCGCGCGCAGGAGGGGTAAGCGTGTAATGAACCAGATAGTTTTTATTGGTACAGATGCCCACCAGCCCTTTTGCGTTTAGCGTCACTCCTACTTTCTTGTGTACCTTCAGCTTGGGGACCGATATCACAACATCGGCCTCCATCACAGTCCGCGAGACACAATACTCATGGATCTCGCCATGATGATGTGCGATCGTCTCATCACGATGATAGACTGCTCCATATAGCTTCTCTGCATGATCCTTGCCATAGAGAGCGCTCCGCCTACCAAGGTTGACGATCAATGAGCCAAGGGGATCCCCTGGCAACGGCTCCAATTGCGATGCGAAATGCCGTCCGCGTGACCAGTAATGGCGCAGATCGATCAGCTCAACAGAAAGTCCTGGACGATTTGCATAGAAATCAAGGAGATGAGGCAGTTGCGTGACCGCCAGCAGCTCTTGCCAATCGCAGTCGTATTGAGGGCCGTCGGCAATAATGATGTGACCTTCACCGCGTAAAGCGAGCATAACATAATCGAGCACGACGCGAAGCACACTGGCATGAGTGATCACGGAAAAGATGTCCTTACCGTCTTTGTGACGGCTAATCACAAAATTAGGCTTGATCACGACGCGCATGCCAGGTTCCACCAAGTCGCCCAGCGGATTCCACTGCCGCGTCCCCAGGTGGCCACCATCCAATCCAGCCAATTCTAGGGCTCGCCGCACGCCGGCATAAACAGCGTTTGAAGCGCTTAAGTCGGCAGCTCCCCATGGATATTCTGGATAGGCTTCTGCAGGGTGAAATGGCGCGATGTCTGGGTAACAAGCCTCGTTCAGTCTAACCGCAGCCACTTTAGCGGTCATCATGCAGCTCCAAAGCTCGCATCAATGCAGGATCGGCGCACGATAGCTTCAGCTCTTGCACCAAGAATCGATGTTTGCCGCGGCTGGTCAACGGGATATCATCCACCCTCTCCATCACTAACTCAACATCATCTCCCAATTTCCACCGCAACTTAGCTGCCATCGTTTGCACTGTAAGATCATCACAGGTTCCACGGGGAATAAAACGGAATATGACTTTGCCCGCCTCCTTCTGATAGAACTGAAACTGTTTCACTGAATCGAAAGTATCATCATGCATATTGATCATTGTAGGTGAGATATAGCGTCCCTTCGCGGTCACAATGAACTCCTGTATGCGTCCCTCGATCCTCTCCCAGACCTGATATGGGCGGCCACATGCTGGACATGACCATCCCAGAAACAGCGCCAGGTCCTGCGTCCGATAGCGAATAAACGGTGTAGCAGACATAATGAAAGAAGTCGCCACTATTTCCCCAACCTGACCAGGCGTCGTCACCGGCTGACCCTGGTGATCTACTAGCTCTGCATAACCATATTGCGGTAGCACATGGTAGGTATCCTGGAACTCACAGAAACCAGCCAATACTGCCATCTCATAGTGGCCGTAGTGGCTGAAAACGCGCGCCCCTGGAAAAGCAGCCCGAAGTGTTTGTTTTTGAAAATCGTACAAACTCTCAGAAGAACAAAGGATCCCCTGAAGATCAGGAAACTCACGCCCAGTATCTAGCAAAAATCGCGCGAAAAGATACCCAGATGACGGGTAGCAGCGCAACCACTGAGGTCGATAAATACAAGCATATCTTCGGTAGATTTCCATCGCCTCCGGAGTAAACTGATAAGTAGAGCAGCGTAGCTCATTGAAATCCGGCACGAACTCGACATGATCCTCTCCGTCAATCTTCAGACCACGAATCACGAATTGGCGATCTCCTTCACGCCATCCTATCCGTGCGTACTGATGAGCTTTCGAAGCAAGTTCTTTACCAAAAGACACCGGGTCTCGATACATTCCGACAGGGATGCCAGTGCTGCCTCCCGTTGTGACATAGTATCTGTCTGGTACGGGCGCCGAAAACCTCTCCAGGTGATCGCGGATCATTTCCTTAGTGACAAAAGGAAGACGACGCACATCGTCCAGAGTTCGGATCTCATCTGGATGCACGCCTGCTTCATCAAATAGCGCTCGATAACCCGCCGTGTTTGTATAAGCATGAGCTACGACACGTCGTAGCTCGGCAAGCTGGTAATCAGCGATCTTCTGGCTCGACCAACGCTCAGCCTGTTGCAGGAATCGGCGCCAGGCAACATAATGGGGATTGCTTAGATCACGATGCGGACGCGGCTCAAAGTTGCAGAGCGGCATCACACGTTTCTCCTCTCCTTCAAAACGTAGCGATCTGGGAGAAATGTCTCCACAAACCGCTGCCCAGGCATCCCCCAGATCGCTAAGTCTGACACTCTTAACGATTGATTCCTCAGACCACACGGCTTATGGAGCAGACGCCACCTTCTCTAGCGTCTGCGCCTTCACCCTGGTCCCATCAATCGGACGCACTTCCTGCACCGCGCTCGACGCAAGCCTGGCGCACACCTGCTCCTCAATCCAGGCATAGGTGCGGGCCAACCCTTCCTCTAGAGAGACCTGCGGCTCCCACCCTAAAACCTTGCGCAAGAGGGTGTTGTCCGAATTGCGCCCGCGCACCCCCTGCGGCCCCGGCACGTGCTTCTTGATGATTTTCACCCCGGCAATGTCGGCGATGATGTCCACCAATTGGTTGATCGTCACCATGCGATCCTGTCCCAAGTTGAGCGGCTCATGCCAGTCCGACCGCATCAGCTTATAGATGCCCCCTACGCAGTCATCGATGTAACAGAACGATCGCGTTTGCTCACCATCGCCCCAGATCTCGATCACCGGATTGCCAGTCAGCTTGGCTACCGCAACCTTGCGACACATCGCCGCTGGCGCTTTCTCGCGTCCCCCTTCCCACGTCCCTAGCGGGCCAAAGATGTTATGGAAACGCACGATGCGCGTCTCCAGCCCATAGTCTTCGTAATAATGCAGACATAGGCGCTCCGTGATCAGTTTCTCCCAACCATAGGCATCCTGTGGCTGCGCTGGATACGCATCCTCTTCCTTGAGGGGAATTACATTGGCGCTAGTCTGTCGATATTCCGGATAAACGCAGGCGGAGGAGGTGTAGAAGTAGCGACGAACACCGTTGACGCGCGCTGCTTCCAAAGTGTGGAAGTTGATCAGCGCGTTATTGTAGAGGATCTCAGCGTGATGCGCCGAAATGAACCCCATGCCGCCCATATCCGCAGCCAGGGCATACACCTCGTCGACGTTGCGCGTGGCCTGCAGACAGTTATCCCACCGCCGTAGATCCAGGATCTCAAACTCATCAGCCTCGGTCGGAGCATACTCCGGATATTTGAGATCGACGCCACGCACCCAGTATCCCAACGACTTAAGATAGGTCACCAGGTGATGGCCGATAAAGCCACCTGCCCCGGTGACAAGTACCCGTGTCTGATCTAGCATTGCTTTCCTCCCTCCGACCACCGGTCGTTCATCGCTGATCGTCAATCGTCGATTACCAACACAATACCCCCTTCCCATCGCCCAACGTGTAATCGCTCCGTTCAGATCCTGTAAAACTGATGTAAACGCCTATCCCTAGCCCACATGTCGTCGCGCCGCCGCCAACTGCTCGGCCAGACCTGGCACCTGTGGCGTCAATTCCATCGCCCGTTGTAATGCCGATATTGCCTCAGCATAACGTCCTAGCGCCATTAAGGTTGAACCCAGAGCTGTATACCCGGCGCCCAAGTCCGGATGGCGCTCCGTCACCTGTGCGAACTCGCGCGCAGCCGCCTCCAGATCCCCTCGCTCCAGCGCCGCCTGGCCAGGGGCAAGCGCCGCCTGGATCAATGCGATCGTACGCTGGGTCGTTTCGCTCGTGCCGCCATCACTCTCCAACAGCAACGCGCCGCCTTCCAACTCCTCCAGCAATCGTCGCGCTGCCGGATGATCTCCATGTTGAGACTGAATGCGCATGAGCGCCATCTGCGCCCCGTCACGATCGCCTAGCTCAAGACAGATCATGCCAAAGGCTAGCAGAGTCTCCACACGATTGACATCGAGCGCCAGCGCCTCTTTGATCATAGCAGTTGCCGCATCGTAGCGTTGCTGGACACGGTACAACTCGGCCAGGTTCAGCCGCGCAGTTATCTCTTCACTGTCGAGCAAACGGGCGCGCAGGAAAGCGGCCTCCGCGCCAGTTAGGTCTCCCGTCATATGCAAAGCGCTTCCGAGCTGGTTGTGTAAAGATACTGCCCCCGGCGCCAGCTCGACCGCCCGCTGCAACGCGGGGACCGCCTCCGCCGCGCGCCCCAACGCCAGCAACGTCGACCCCAACGCCGTGTAGCCCGCCGCCAAATCCGGATGGCGTTGCGTCACCTGCGCGAATTCGCGCACGGCGCCCTCCCAATCTCCCCGCTCCAACGCCGCCCGCCCAGGCGCCAACACGCGCTCGATCGCCGCCTGAACCTCGGCGGGCGTCGGCGCCTCGGCCGAGACGCTCGTAGACCGCGCCAGAACAGGAGCCGCCGGCGCCGGCCGCGACGTCGCCCCGTAGCGCGCCCGCACCCGATCCGCCTCGCGCGCCGCACGCGCCGGATCGCTGTGCTCGACGCCATCCGGCGCCTTCAAGTACAGCCCCAGGAACTCGTCGAGATGGTAGAAGGTCTCCCTCTGCGCCAGCCGCAGCCAGAACTCCCAGTCTCCCGCCGACTCGAAGCTCTCGTCGAAGTAGCCGTAGCGCGCGTGCAAGCTGCGCCGCCACATCGGCTGCGGCCCCACAAAGCACACCTCACGCAGCACGGCTGGATCGAAATCGTGCCAGCGAAAAGCCCCCACCCGCGTATGCCGATCGAAGGTCTCATTGGGCGTCTCGGTGATGTACGCGTTGGCGTAGACCAACGCCACCTCCGGCCGCGCCTCCAACAGGTTCGCCATACGCTCCAAAGCATCGCGCCGATGGCGGTCGTCGGCGTTGGCGTTCGTCAGATACTTGCCGCTGGCCAGCTTGACGCCGCGATTCCAGGCTGCATACACCCCCTCACGTCGCGGCGTGCGCACGTAGACGATGTTGTCATAGCGCTTCTGGAACTCCTCTACAATGGCGCGCTCGTTCTGCGGCGACCCGCTATCGATCACGATGATCTCCAGACGGTCGGCGATCGTCTGCGCTTCCAGGTCCTCCAGACAACCGCGCAGATAACGCTCAGCCTTGTACGCCGAAACGATCGCCGTCACCAGATAACGGCTCTCCGGCTCTTTGACGCTCACCGCGACCTCCTCCTGTGGGTGCGTGGACCGCCCATCTCCCCGGGCGCCCTCATTTTCCGGGGTAGCCCCCTTGGCTACACGAATCGCAATCGGCGAGTCGGACCGGCAGGGGGACGACCCGTCGCTGGATGACGACCTCGACGCGCGTTCGCTCGACGCCGACGGCGCCGGCGCCAGATCGGCCTGCCACTCGTCGCGCAGCACGTTGGTCATCAGCTCCCGATAATAACGGCGCACGTCGAAGCCCCGCTTCTTCTCCCACAGGAAGAGGGCCGTGCCCAGCCAGTAGATCGGCCACGCCAGGTAGTGGCCCAACAACGGCTCGCCCCCCGCGCGCAGGCGCTCCTCGAACAACGCGATATTTTGGAAGCACTCGCGCATCCGCGCATCAGGGTCCGCGCACGTCGCCGCCTCCGCCACAAAATAGTCTGTCATCGCGCGCAGGTAGTCCTCGGCCGTCGTGTGCGTATAATGGTAGACGCAACAATCGTCCGCGTAAGGGATGGCCAGCGTGTTCTGTGGATCGCGCGGCGCATAATTGAAGTGAATCTGATTGCGAATGATCGCCTTCCTGCGGTTGATCAGGAAGGGGAAGTAGCTCCACGACCAGGGCGAACGCGGGTCATGGATGCCGAAGGAGTAGTATTTGCGCGGCACGTAGACCAGGTCCAGTTCGCCGCGCGTCTTGGCCAGGACCTGCCGAATGACCGCGATCAGCTTGCGCGTGGGGATCTCCGAGGCCGTGCCGAAGAAAATCCAGTCGTAGCGCGGGATCTTGCTATACGCAATGACGTCGTCGTGGCCGCGCGGGGTGAATGGGACATCCACCACGCGCACGCGCTCGCCATATTCCAGACAGATCTCGCGCGTGCGATCGGTGGACGATTTGTTGAGGACGACCACCTCGTCCGCCCAACGAATCGCGTGTTCCAACGTGAAACGGATGCGGCTCTCTTCGTTATAAACCCCCGCCACAAAGCTGATCGGAATATACGAAGGTTCCATATCACCCCCTAATCTCTTTCAAGCGTTCGCCGATCGGCTGAGGATCGGCATCGCCAGCTCCCTGTCCTGCCAGGCTGCGCACTCGACGATGTCAGTGAAGCGACGCCCTGCAGGCGTCTGCTCTGGATGCCGCCCCGCCGCCCGCGCTCGCCGCGCCCGCACTGCAGAAGCCCGTAGACACGCCGCCACGCTGGCCGCCGCTTCCTGGCGATCGCAGGTCGGCGCGAGTCGCCCGGCCCGGATCAGGCTCTCCACCAGCAACGGCGCCGCCTCTGCGATATCCGCGCGCGTCTCGTCCGTCTCAGGATCATCCTCCAATACCTGCTGCATATGCCGCAAGAAGAAGTCCGGCCGCAGCGAGCAATCCCACACACGATGAATCCCATTGCGATGCAGGACCTTGAGGTGCGACTCCGCCCCAATATTGACAAAGGAACTCCCCTTGAGCGGCGTATATTCCAGCCAGGGACCATCGCGGCGCTTCCAGTAGGCTCGCCCGCCCGGCTGCGCGCCGTTCATCTCCCGCGCCGCCGTCTTGCCCAAAACAGCCAGAGGCAGATCGAGGTAGCCGACGGTGTCAGTGTGGAAGCAACAGCCAACATACCCCACATCCCCTAATGGCCGAATGCAGATCTCGCCTTGCACAGCCTGCGTGCGCCGCAGCAGGTCGCACGAGAAAAACGAGGCCGATGGATGCGCCAGCCGGGGCGTCCCCCCTTCGATGATCGGCCCGATCCCCCAATAGCTGCACAAGCCGAGCGCCATTCGTCGCGCGTCGAAGCGCATCAACTCGCCGCTGAAGCGAGCCAGCTCGGCGTCTGAAGATAGCCATACTCGTTGATCGTGATCAAAGTAGGTGAATCCCACTCCCAGCGACTCCAGCTCCGGATGATGCTCGAACAGCGCAGCGGCGACAGCCAATGCGTTCGGGGAGAGCGCGTCGTCGTCGGCCAACAGCAGGAAATGGCTGTCGCGATGATGCGTCAGCACATGCCGGATGCCCGCCTCGCCCGCGTCCGAGGGATGCTGGTTGGTCGCGAAGCGCGTGAGCGTCAGGTCCATCCCTCCCGGCAAGGAATCGGGATCGACCGGCGGATCGGAGCCGTTGTCCACGACATGCACTGTGAACTCGCGATAGCTCTGCGCGCGCAGGCTCTCCAGGGCGTAACGCAGAAGCTGCGGCCGGTTGTAGGTGACGAGCACGATCGCGAAGGTGACCATCGCTCAGGCTGCCTTCAGCAGATCGCTGAACAGGATCACGTTCTTGATCCCCAGGCTGCGCACACGCGCCGCGATCACCGCCGCCGAGCTGCGCGCCAGCACCAATACGACCTGCGGCATGACTACCTTAAGCTGTTCGGGGCGCTGCACACGCACGCCATGCACTTCCGACACATGGGGCCACAGGAATTCATCGACGACGCAGCATAGCTGCCCTACATCCAGCCCCCCATGCACCACCAGCGCGTCGAAGATGCGTCCAGCCCCCCATACGGCCACGCGCTGCCGCGCCAAGAACGGCCGCAGCCGCTCGACCACGCGCTGCAAGCGGATGCGATTGGCAGCCAGGGTCCCGGCGTAGCGCACGATCATCTGCCGATGGAACGCCGCTGCGTCACGCGACCGCAAGCGTGGGGAAGCAGGGCCGCGCGCCCCTTCCTTGATCCACAGCATGGTGATGTTCAGTAAGGGCGTAGGGTCCTGCGCCCCCTGATCCTCGGCGTCGTACACGACGCGCCATCCCGTGGCCGTCGCATAGTCACACAGCAGCTCACGCGTGAAATGAAAGCGGTGCTTGTCGATGAAGAACTCTTCGACGATCTCTTCGCTGTCGATCCCCATCAGGTTGGGGACTTCCAGGAACAGAAAGCCTCCTGGCCGCAGGCTGTCGTTGATCTGCCGCAACATGGCCGCCGCCGAGGTCGCATGCTCCAATGTGTGTGAGCAATAAGCCAGGTCGAAAGCTGCTGAAGGGAGCGCCACATCCTCGATCCTTGCTATGCGCAAATCAAGATTCGGCAGGTCGCGATAGCCATCGACGATCGCGGCGTCCGGCTCGACGCCCAGCGCGCGCACGTCCGGATGCGCTCCGTGTAGCCAGCGCACAAAATCGCCGCGGTTGGAGCCCACATCGAGCACGTCGCGCACCTGCGACCACGGGATCACAGTTTCCAGCACAGGCAATGCCGCTTGCAGACGCAATCCCTTGCCGTGCCGCACGTTGCCCCAGCGCGCCCCGCTGCTCGTGGAGATGATGCGTTCCCGCGCCGCGCGCGTGGGCAGGCTCTGCACCAGCCCACACGCTTCGCACACGCAGACGATCACTCCCAACGCCGAGTCGGGAACTTTGTAAACCGGCTCCAGCCGTCTTTGGCCGCACAGATCGCAAGTCGCTGAAAGGGTTCCGCTCAAGGGCGGCTCAATAGACGACGGCATATTCCTCCCTCCCGACGTAGCCCAGGCGTTCCATCATATCGCCAGCGATCGCCTCGAACTGCGCCCGCTCCTCCGCTGTCAAGGGGAAGTCCATGGGGAAGATGACGTTCTGAGGGGTCTGCAATAACTCGAAGAAGTGCTCATCGTAGGGAACGTCGCAGAAGGCCAAGAAGCGCCGCAACACCTCGCGATCGCTGGTCAGGTCCTCCAGGCGCACGGTCAACTGCTGCGCGGGCGGCACGCGCTGCAACGACTCCAGGGCCACGCGGTTGGCCTCCCGCCACTGATAACAGGCGCGCTGGAACTGATTGAAGTGGGGGAACTCCTCAGCGAACGGCTGCCCCGACTGGGGGATATTCCACCAATACTTCTTCTCCGGCGGCGGCATCGGTCGCCCTTCACGGTCGGCCAGCCACTCGCTCAGGATGCGCACGCTCTCATCGTCGTACATCTCGTCACTCAGCTTGTGCACGTACGAGCTGGCCACCTTTCGTCCATCGCGCACCAGGTTGACGAAGCGCGCCTGAGGGAACAACTCCGCCAGCGGCTCGATGATCCACGTCAGCTTGTTCGAACAATCGATCCAGCGACGCGCCTTCGAATAGTAGATGGCGGCGCCGTGCAGCTCGCAGATGCGGCGTTTGACCTCTTCACGCGTGATGACTCCCATGAAGTAGAGCGCGGCCGCCTGCTGGATGTGCGTGCACAGGTATTCATGGTAGATCTCGATCCCCGGCGCGCCCGAGAGCAACTTGAAGATCGCGCGCGTGCCGCAACGCCCACTCCCCACCACGAAGATCGGGATCGTCTCAGCGGACATATGCCCCCTTCCTCACTCCGGCAACGGCGGGATGATCATGTTCGCGTAGAACTCCTCACGCGGCAGGAACGGCCAGAGATCCTCCAGCGGGCGCGAGGCCATCGTCCCATCCGCCCGCTGATACGACGACAGGCGCGGCGCCGTCGTCTGATTGGGCGTCACCTGCACCTCGCACACCACCGGCCCCGGCCGCTCCAACACCCGGCGCACGTCCTCGCGGATATGGTCGTGATTCGCGAGGACGTCCGTCGCGACGCCATACGCCTCCGCGACGCGCCGGATGTCCGGCAGCGTCAAGCCGCTGTCGAAACTGCTGGCCACCAGACGCCCCTGGAAGTACGCCTGTTGCGTCGCCCGGATCGAGCCGTAGCCCGCGTTGTTGAGCACGAAGAACTTGATGGGCAGGTCCAGGCGGCGGATGGTCTCCAACTCCTGGCAATTCATGGCGAAGCCGCCGTCGCCGTCGATGCACACCGTGCGCGCCCGCCCCGCTGCCAGACAGCCGCCCAGGCTCGCCGGCACACCGAATCCCATGGCCCCCAGCCCCGGCGTATTGAAGACGCGTACCCCCGGCCGGGAGCGCCACGCCTGCAAGGTCACCTCGCTGCACGCCCCCGAACTGCCCGGGATCAGGAGATCGCCCGGCTGCAGCGCGTCCGACAGCACATCGATCAGGACGTAGAGGCTCACCCCCTCACGCTCCTGCCAGTATTCGGGCAAGATCACAGGATATCGCCGCTTCCATTCCTGACAGCGCGCCAGCCAGGCCGAGCGGTCGCGCGGGGCCACCCGATCGCGCTGGCGCAGCATCTCCTGGAGAAAAGCGCGCGCGTCGGCGCAGATCGGGACGTCGATCGGCGTCTGCATCTTGGCGATCTCGGCCGCGTCCACGTCCACCATCACCTTGCGCGCCGCGCGCGCGAAGTTGGGGTGGTTGTAGCCGGTCTGCCCCAGATCGAGGCGCGCCCCCACCGTTAAAATGAAGTCGGCGTTCTGCTGCGCGAAGTTGGCGCCGCGCTGCCCCACCGCGCCCGGCCGCCCCACGTACAGCGGATGGTCGTCCGGCAAGAGGTCAAGCGTCTTCCAGGTTGTCAAGACCGGAATCTGCAATTGCTCGCATAGTTCGAGGAACTCCGCCTGCGCGCAGGCCAGCCGTACGCCGTTGCCCACCAGGATGACCGGCCGCTCAGCCTGGTTGAGCAGCTCGATCGTTCGCCGCACCTGCTCCGCCAAGCGATCCTGCGCAGCCGGCGCGGCCGCCTCACGCGGATCGAACGCGGGCAGGTTGTCCACGTCGATCTCCGCCGCCTGCACGTCGAGCGGGATGTCCAACCAGACCGGCCCCGGCCGCCCGCTGCGCGCCAGATAGAGCGCCTTCTCCAGATGGTAGCGAATCTCGCGCGGCTCGGTCACCGTCGTCGCGTATTTGGTGATCGAGCGGACGATGTCGACGATGCCGATCTCCTGGAACCCCATCTGGCGCACGCCTCGCCCCGTCGCCAGGTCGGCGCGCTTGACCTGCCCGGACAGGAAGAGACAAGGGGTCGAATCGAGCCACGCCCCCGCCACGCCGGTGATCGCGTTGGTTCCCCCTGGGCCGGTCGTCACCAGGGCCGCGCCCAAATGGTTGGTGTACTGGCCGTACGCCTCGGCCGCGATCGCGCTCGCCTGCTCGTGCAGGTTGCACACGAACTCGAGGTCGCGGTTGCGGCCCACCGCATCGACCAGGTGCATGCAGCCGCCGCCCGGCAACAGAAAGATGTGTCTGACCTCCTGGGCGACGCGCGCGATCACATAGTCAGATAGCTTCATCGTCCGCTCCCCATTGCGCTGTCGCCGTCACGACCGCCAACGCCTGCGCGACGGTCGCGCGAGCGGCGTTCCACGGCTGCGGCCACAACACAGCCCGGATCCCCACCTGTTGCGCTGCCGCCACGTGCGCCGGGTTGTCGTCCACCAACAGGTCCACCCTGCCCCACCATCGCAAGAAGTCAGCCTTGGTCTGATCGTAGGTCGGCGCCTCCACCCCCGGCCGCGCCGATGGGACCACATGGAATGAGCGAATCCAGCGCCCGAAATGCCGTAAGACCCATGCCGCCGTCAGGGGAACAGTGCGCAGCGGCGCCGCCGTGAGCGCCAGATGCCGCGCTGTCGCCCCCTGCTCCTCGAACCAGGCGATCACCTCCGGAGCGGGCGCCATCTCCTGCGCCAACGGCGAAAGGCGAAACGCATCCAGGTCCTCCAGATACTCCTCTCGCGTGATCCCCAGCCGCTGATGCGGCGGGTTCTCGGTCAGATCAG
>FWPU01003236.1_pt1 | contig 35662 bp, 31 predicted proteins | sample 2228361 | NCBI WGS metagenome assembly FWPU01 (sample SAMEA103939777, study PRJEB20133) | metagenome
ATAGTCGGCAATCCAAACGGGTATCGGCTTCTCTGTGAGCGGATTGATAGCGTAGCCACCTGTGAAGACACCCGATTTTTCCTTCTGCAATCCCGTGCGCTCCAAATCCGATTTCTTCTTTGCCTCGTCTTGATAGGCTCTGACGGCGGCGCGTTGTGCGTCGGTTGTGAGTTCATCAACGAGCGGATGTTCGGGAGAAAGCACCATGTAGGTTGCGCCGAAAATCGTATCGGGGCGCGTCGTAAAGATACGAACGCTCGATGACGATTGCGCCAGCGGAAACTCAATCTCGCACCCGATTGATTTTCCAATCCAATTGCGCTGCATCTCCTTAATGCTCTCGCTCCAATCAAGTTCATCTAAATCCGAAAGCAATCGCTCGGCATACTCGGTAATCTTCAACACCCATTGGCGCAAGGGTTTTCGGACAACCGTAAAGCCTTTTTCAAGATACTCCTCGACTTCTTCGTTGGCGAGCACAACCTTCTGCTCTTCGCACCAATTGACAGGCACTTCCGCTATGTATGCCAGACCGCGTTCATAGAGTTTGAGAAAAATCCATTGTGTCCATTTGAAGTAATTCGGGTCAGTGGTATTGATTTCGCGCGACCAATCGTAGCTAAAGCCCAAACTCTCTAAGGAACGTTTGAAGCGTTTGATATTTTCTTCCGTCGTCAGGCGCGGATGCGTGCCCGTTTTGATAGCGTATTGCTCCGCTGGCAAGCCGAAAGCGTCCCAGCCCATTGGATGGAGGACGCAAAATCCTTTGTGGCGTTTGAAGCGCGCAACAATGTCGGTTGCCGTGTAGCCTTCCAAATGTCCGACGTGCAATCCGCTTCCGCTCGGATATGGAAACATATCGAGCACATAATACTTCGGCTTGCTTGCGTCTTCTTTGGTTTCAAACGTTTTGTGCTCCGCCCAGTAGCGTTGCCACTTTTTTTCAATCTCTGAAAAAACGTATTTCATCGGTTGTTTGGCGTTAAGTGAAAGCGCAAATATAACTTCCAAATGTTAGTTTTGAGTTGCACGCTGTCGGAATTTGACGGCAAAAACAAAAAGCGTCCCGCCGTTTCCAGCCGAGAGGCTTTCAAGAGTTGATGGTGAAGAATTAAGAGTTGAAGTTATCCCATGCCACTCTTAACTCTCCACGCTCCACTTTCAGATTTCGGAGTGCGGATTGTGGATTTGCGAAGGAATTATCCGTGAATACCCGCATTATCCGTCTTATCCGCGTTCCATGCTTCAAGCCAGAACACCGATTGAACGGATTGAGCGGATAGGGCACGGATTGGCAATAACCCTCTCCTGAAAAGGAGAGGGACGTCTGCGCCAGCAGACAGGGTGAGGTAAATTTCTTCAGCCTTCCGAAATCCCCTTTTTTCACATGACATTTTCTTTCACGTGGAATTTTCCGTGCGTTTCTGCATATTCGGCAACTTGAATGACATCAGATATGCACTTCTCACTGCTCGATTGGCTTGTTGTTTTGATTTACATCGCCGGCGTGACGCTGTTCGGCATTGTGAAGGGCGGCAAGCAAACTTCTGCAACAGATTATTTCCTTTCCGAAGAAAAAATTCGTTGGTGGGCGGTCGGCATCGCGATTGTCGCGACGGAAACTTCCGCGCTGACCTTTATTTCCGTGCCCGGCATTGCTTACAAAGGCAATTTTAATTTTCTTCAACTTGCCATTGGCTACTTTATCGGTCGCGTGGTGGTGGCGTATTTCTTTTTGCCCAAATACTACGCGGTCGAATTGACGACCGCCTACGCGTTGATGGAATCGCGCTTTGGGCTACCGCTTCGCCGTTTGACGTCGCTCGTCTTCATCATCACGCGCATTTTCGCCGACGGCGTGAGGCTCTATGCCACCGCCATTCCCCTTGTCATCATTTTTCGCGGCTATAACCTCTTTGGCGGCATTTCCGACGCCACGCTCTACACGATGGGCATTGTGCTGATTGCCCTGATTACCTTGCTCTACGTCCAACTCGGCGGCGTGCGTGCTGTCATCTGGACGGATTTCATTCAACTCTTCGTCTATCTCTTGGGCGGTTGCTTGACGGTCTTTCTCCTGCTTCAACAATCAGAATATTTTTTTATTCCAATAACAGAAATTTCAACACAAGGCAAATTTGCGTTTCTGAATTTTTCCTTTGAGAACTTCTGGTCGTCGCCGTATCAATTTTTTCTTGCGGTTGTGGGCGGCGCGTTTCTGACGATGGCCTCGCACGGCACGGATTACATCATCGTGCAACGGCTTTTTACCACGCCCTCGCTTCGCCATAGTCAAAGTGCTTTAATTTTAAGCGGTTTTGTGATTTTTCTTCAATTCGCGCTCTTTCTCTTTCTTGGCGCACTGCTCTACGGCTTTTACGGCGAACTTGCGCTCAAAGGCGATGAAGTGTTTTCAAAATTCATCGTCGAAGAATTGCCGACGGGCGTTTCTGGATTGATTGTGGCGGGACTTTTGGCGGCGGCAATGTCGACGCTTTCAGGCTCTATCAGCTCGATTTCAAGCTCGACCGTCTTTGACTTATACGCTCACACTGCGCACGGCAAACGCGCAACCGAATCGGAAAAATTGCGCCTCTCGAAGCGCATCAGCCTTGTTTGGGCGGCGATTCTCACGCTTTCCGCGATCCTTTACATTGGTCTTGGCAAAGCCGTCGTAGAGGTTGCGCTCTCGATTGCCTCGTTCACATATGGCGGATTGCTCGGGGTTTTTCTTTTAGCGATGTTTTTTAAGCGCGTCTCACCGCTTGGCGCAATTGTTGGCTTCGTGGCAAGCGTGCTGGTGATGGTCTTCGTCATGACGCAAACGAACTTGGCTTGGACGCTCTACACGCTCATCGGAAGCGCGACGGCGATTGTGGTCGCACTTCTTGTTTCCCGCGCCTCGAGACAAAATCCCTCGAAACACAAAAGCGTCTCAACCGAGACGCCTTTGTGATGATTGGATTGAAATGTTTAGCGACTGAATCCGCCGAGTTTGGCGAGCAGGTTGCGCAGGTTGATGCCGGCGCGATAGACGACCGTTCCAATGCCGTTTCCTGATTCTTGTTTGCCTTGTTCGTAATCCTCGATATTGAGTTCTTCCAACTCCATCGTTTTTGCGACATCGGCATTTGCGCCGAATTCAAGGTCGTAATAGCGTTCCAAGTCGCTCTTTTCTTTTTGGTCTGTGCCCAGATAATCAATCATTTGTTTCTGTTGTTGGTTAAAATTGGAGGTCTTTATTCGTCTGTGGCGATGGAATGTTACACGGCTTTTCGGAGCGTGCAGAGGGAAACAAAAAAGGCGACTCACTTTCCCCCGAGCCGCCTTTCAGATTTGAATCCCTCAGTTAGAGGCTTAATTCATCACGAGCATCAAGACGGAATTTTTCGCAAAGTTGACGAGGGGCGAGAAGAAAAGCCCAAAGCCAATCGTGAGAATCGCCAAGAACGTGGCAAAGACATTTGCGAACGCACTCGACTCGATTGGTGCTTCAGAGCCGTCTTCGGATTCGCGCAAATACATGTGGAGCGGAATTTTGAAGTAATAGTAGAGCGAAACCGCGCTGGTGAGCACGCCGATAATGGCGAGCGTCAAAAACACCGTGCCTTTGCCCAAGAGCGCGGTGAAAATCATATATTTTCCGATGAAGCCGATGGTCGGCGGTAAGCCCGTGAGCGAAACGAGGAAAACTGTTAGAGCGGCGGCTGTAACTGGCATTTTCTTGCCGAGTCCGCGATAGTCATTCACATCATCGCTTCCGATTTTATTTGAAATTAAAATCACCACATAGAACGCGCCGACGTTCATAATCGTGTAGGCGACAAGGTAGAACATGACGGATTGCGTGCCAAGGTCGTCGGCAACCAACACGCCCAAGAGCAAATACCCCGCGTGCGCGATTGAAGAATATGCCAACATGCGCTTGACATTGCTTTGCCAAATTGCCGCAAAGTTTCCAAGCACCATTGAAACGAGGGCGATGAGCGCGAAGAGATTTACCCAGTCAAAAGCAAATTCGCCCGTCGGCTCTGTGGGAATCGCAACTTTGAAGAAGCGAATCAGCATTGCAAAGCCTGCCGCTTTTGAGCCGACCGAAAGAAACGCCGTAACCGGCGTCGGCGCGCCTTCATACACATCAGGCGACCAGAAGTGAAACGGCACCGCGCCGATTTTGTAACCGAATCCGCCCATCACGAGAAGTGCGGCAAGCGTAAGCGTTACCTCGTCGACTTCATTGGCACTGATGAACTTTGCAATTTCGTAGATGTTCGTTTGTCCCGTCAGCCCGTAAATGAGTGACATGCCATAGACCATCAAGCCTGACGACACCGCACCATAGACGATGTATTTCAGCGAGGCTTCCGACGATTTAATTTGCCCTTTCAAATAGCCCGTCAAGATGTAAGACGAAATGCTCACCAGCTCGAGTGCAAGGAACATCATCAGCAAGTCGCTCGCCGATGCCATGAGGAACATTCCCAGCATCATACCGATGAGCACCGCGTAGTATTCACCGATATTCGCAACGTTTCTTTCACCTAATTCTTCCGAATCCATTGTAATCAGCACGGCTAGCACACCTGCGCCAAGAAAGAGAAACTTGAAAAACACGGCGAAGGGGTCGACGACGTGCATTCGGAGGAAATACTCTTGATTGGTCATGCCGAGCTGTTGCCAAGTAAAAAAGCCGGTAATTGCGAATCCGATGAGCGCGACAATCGGAATCGCTACGCGCTTTTCACGAAGCACCATATCGAGCACAATCACGACCAAAAACAGTGCGGAAAGAGACAGTTCAGGCACAAATGCGCCTAAACTCACTTTGACTTGTTCAATAATTTCAGGTAGGTTGTTCGGCATTTGTTAAGAAATCTTGTTTTATATGATTTTGATACCGTTTGAAAAACTTTACCGTTCTCACTTTAAGGCAACATTTGCCGTTGCGGAAAGGATTTCAGCAACTTTGTTCAGGCTCGGCATAATCAAATCCAGCACGGGCGCGGGATAAACGCCGATGATAATCACAATCGCGGCGAGTGGCGCAAGCAGGGCGATTTCCCGTCCGTCTAAATCCACTTTGCCTTTCCAATCGTGGAAGTGTGCGTGCTCTTCGCCGTGATGTCCTTCAACTTCGTAAGCCGCGTTGGGTTTTCTTTCGCCTGTGAACATGGCTTTGTAGGCGCGCAGCAAATAAGCGGCGGAAAGCAAAATGCCCAGCGTGCCAATGACTGAAAGAATGCGTGTTTGTTCAACGGCGAATGCGCCGAGAAAAACGAAGGCTTCGGCGACGAATCCCGACAGCGCGGGCATTCCCAAGTTGCCCATAAACGCAAGCAGAATGAACCCTGTGTAAACCGGCATATACTTCGCAAGTCCGCCGAACTTGTCCATCTCTCGCGTATGGGCGCGTTCATAAATCACGCCGACAAGCAAGAACATCATCGGTGAGAGCAATCCGTGCGAGAACATTTGAAGCATCGCGCCCGACATTCCGAGCGAATTGACCGCCGAAATACCCAGCAACACAAAGCCCATGTGCGAGACGGAAGAATACGCTACCATCTTTTTGAAGTCGGTTTGTGCAATCGCACAGAACGCGCCATAGACGATGCTAATTACGCCGAAAAGCGCAATCCACCACGCAAATTGTTGGAAGACTTCGGGGAAAATCGGGAAGTTGATGCGGAGCAATCCGTAGCCGCCGAGTTTGAGAAGCACGCCGGCGAGCACTACTGAAATCGGCGTTGGTGCTTCCACGTGTGCATCGGGAAGCCACGTGTGGAACGGCACCATCGGCACTTTAATCACAAACGCTAAGAACAGTGCGAAGAAAGCTAACACGCGCAACAGATTCGCTTCCGACGGAGCTAATAGCGACCCCGGCACAAAATTCTGTTGATTTGCCATTGCCACCATGCTGAACGTGTTCTGTCCTGTTTGGGGGTCAATGACGCTGGTGTAAAGCCCGATAATCGCAAGAAGCATTAGCACGGAGCCAATGAGCGTATAGATGAAAAACTTAATCGCCGCATACTCGCGATTTTTTCCGCCCCAAATTCCAATCAGGAAATACATCGGAATCAAGGTTACTTCCCAAAAGATGTAGAAGAGGAAGAAGTCGAGCGCAAGGAAACAGCCCATCATCGACATCGACATCAGGTTGTAGAGCACAAAATACCCTTTGACCGATTTTTCAATCGTCCAGCTTGCACCGACGCCAACGAGTGCGACAATCGCGGTGAGAATCACCATCGTAACCGAGATCCCATCAATGCCCATGAAGTAGTCCGCACGGATTGTGTAGTTTCCCAGTTCCACAGTAAACCATGCCGCGCGCTCCACAAATTGGAACTTGCTCACATCATCAACGCCTGCAAGCGCGGGATTGTATCCTTGCCAAATCATCACGGCTAAAATCACTTGTCCGACAGCCGCTAAGAGCGCGACGAGTCGAATCGCCTGCTTTTGCTCTTTGGGAATGAGCAATGTAATCAGCGCGGCAATCAGCGGAAGAAATGTGATGAGCGTTAAAGTCATGGTATTTGAAATTTTAAGATTTTCCGTTTGTATTCAATTTAGACCAACTTACTGACGAAGTAGCCGACAACGGCAATTAAAAGCAAGGCGATATAGGTTTGAACACGTCCCGTTTGCAGTTTTCGGAACAATAGTCCGCTAATCTGCACCAGCGTCGCTGAAAGATTGACGATGCCGTCGACGACGAGTTTATCAAAGCCGCCGCTGAACGACGAGAGTTTGACCCCTAAATTTCCAATGCCTTTCACAAATGCGCCTTCCATAAAGGTATCGTTAAACCAGCTCATCATTTTGGAAAGCAAGACGAAGGGGCTTGAAATCGCACCGATGTTTTTGGAATACGCCAGATAGGCTAATGCTAATCCCAAAAGCGCGAGCGAAACGGAGAGCCCTACGACCGTTCCGTGCGCGTGATGCGCCGCTTCGGCGAGTTTTTGCTGACGAAGGTCTTGGAAATGTGCTCCGCCGCTGTGCGAGTCTTGCTTGTGAGTCGTTTCAGAAGCGATGGCTTCACCGCCGGCAATGGCACCGAACACTTGTGCCGCGCTTTGCAAGCCTTCTTGCGTCACTCCGACTTTCGTTTCAGGCGTTTTAACGGCGTTCATAAACCAGCCTTTTTCGCCATCTAACGGGTTGGGCGAAAAGACGAAGAAGAACGACATCGCCGCCAAAATCACCAACGGAATCGTCATGACGGGAGCGGACTCATGAATTTCGCCGTGATGATGGTCGCCATGTCTGTGGTGATGATGGTTATCAGCCGGAGCCGGTTTTTCGCTGGCGCGATTTTCACCAAAGAAGACCATAAACCACTGACGCCCCATGTAGAACGGCGTGAGCAAAGCCGCCGAAAAGCCCAGCACGGGAATCAGCATTGCCCAACTGCCTTCGACATTCGCGTAGCCGACTGCGCCTGCCAAAATCGCATCTTTGCTCAAAAAGCCCGTGAAGAGCGGCAAGCCTGCCAGTGCGAATAAGCAAATCGTAAATGTGGCGAAGGTAATCGGCATTTTTTTCATCAAGCCGCCCATGTAGCGCATATCTTGCTCGTGGTGCGTAGCGTGAATGACCGACCCAGAGCCCAAGAAGAGTCCCGCCTTGAAGAATGCGTGCGTAACCAGGTGAAAGAGTGCCGCCGCAAATGCGCCGACGCCCATGCCCATCACCATGTAGCCCAACTGTGAGAGCGTCGAATATGCCAGCACGCGCTTGATGTCGTTTTGTGTAATGGCAATCGTCGCCGCAAAGAACGCTGTTACGGCTCCAATGACGGCGATAATCGCAAGTGCATCGGGCGTTAGAATCACGAAGACGCGCGCCACGAGATAAACGCCTGCCGCCACCATCGTCGCCGCGTGAATCAGCGCGGAAACGGGCGTCGGACCTTCCATCGCGTCGGGAAGCCAAGTGTGAAGCGGAAATTGCGCCGATTTTCCAACGCACCCCATAAAGAGCAACACGCCCGCCACCGTCAGCCAGCCTTCGCCCCAAGTGAATTTGCCTTCGCCGATGTTTTGATAAATTTCTTGATAATTGAAAGTTTGGAACTGCGCGAAGAGAATCAAAATGCCGAGCCAAAAGCCGATGTCGCCAACGCGGTTGAGGTAAAAGGCTTTATTTTGTGCCGCCGCCGCCGAATCGCGCTCAAAGTAAAATCCAATCAAGAGAAACGAGGAGAGCCCGACAAGTTCCCAGAAGCAATAAATCGCAAAAAGATTGTTGGAAAGCACAATACCGAGCATCGAGAACGTGAAAATGCCCAAGTATCCAAAGTATCGCTCGTAGCGCGGTTCGCCCGCCATGTAGCCCATTGAAAAGAAGTGCACCAAGAAACTGATGCCGGTAACGACGATGAGCATCACGGCGGTGATTTTATCAATCAAGATTCCGAGTTTGATTTCCATCGTGCCTAAATTCGCCCAAGTAAAATTCCATTCTTGTTGGAAATTTTCTTGCGAGAGTGCTGAAACTCCAACATAGAGCGATAGTCCCAACGCGATGCCGATGATTGCCGTTGCCAGAAAATCGCCTTGTCTTGGCAGTTTCTTTCCGAAGAAAATTTGCACCGCAAACGAGAGAAGCGGAAGAAGCAAGATGTAGATGCTATATTGAATCAGGTCAGGCATTTTCTCTAAAAATTTTTAGGATTAGAATTGGTTTCTTGTGCTATTCACGCATCGTGTCGATTTCGCCGACGTCCACCGTCTTGAAGGTGGCATAGATGTTGAGCACGATTGCCAATGCAACGGCGGCTTCGGCGGCGGCAAGCACAATGCCAAAGAGTGAGAACATCACGCCGCTCATGGCACCATTGAATTTTGAGAAGGCGACAAAGTTGAGGTTTGCCGCGTTCAAAATGAGTTCCACGCCCATAAGCACCACAACGGCATTGCGACGCGTCATGATGCCAAAGAGTCCCAGCGAAAAGAGAATCGCCGACAGCACGAGGTAATGATTCAATCCGATTTCAGGCATAGATTTGTTTGCGTTTAGAATTTCAAATAACTACTTGCTCGCACTCACTTTTCTTTCGGAACGCGAAATGTATGCCGCGCCAATCATCGCCACGAACAACAGAATTGAGACAATCTCAAATGGCAGTAGGTAATTCGTGATGAGTTCATAACCGATGGGCTCGACCACCGTTGTCGTTCTTTGCTCGCCCCCTTGCCACTTGGCACGATAGAGGAAGGTGTAGAAGAGCGACCCCATAATTGCCAGCATAATGAGGAACGAGGGAATCAAATTGAACACATCGGTGAGCAATCGCTCTTGGGTGATTTTATTTGTGAGCATCACGCCGAACAAGAGCAAAATCAAAATCCCGCCAACATAAACAACGATTTGCGTTACAGCCAGAAAATCGGCACTTAAATACACATACATTGCACTGATGCCGAAGAGCGTAAAGAGCAGAGAGAACGCAGAGTAGATGATGCTTCGTGCGAAGACCACCATCACCGCCGAGACGACAATAATCGTGGCAAAGAGATAGAAAATGGCTTGGTAAGCAAATGCGCCGAAATCAAAGTTTTCCATTATTTCAGATAAAGTTTGGTCGTTATTAACAATTTGTTTTTAGCATTGAGCGAGAAGCGTTTTTTGGACGCCTCCCGCTCTCTGTTTTCAAGTTAGGCTTCGCCGTCGGCTTGTTTTTTTGCCGTTTCTTCGGCGGCTTTTTTCGCCGCGAGTTTTGCCGCCATCATGGGCGGAAGTTTCTTGGCAGGTTGCGCCTCGCCGCTTGGGGTTTCGGCTTTTGGGGTTTCAACCTGTGCCGATTCCGCTTTGGCTTCGGGCGTTGGAGTTTCTTCGACACTGGCTTTTTTCGCCGCGAGTTTTGCCGCCATCATGGGCGGAAGTTTCTTCGCCGGTGTTTCTGCCGCAGGTGCGGGTTCGGTCGCAGGTGCGCTCGCTGGCGCGGAAGCACTTGCCGCCGCCGCTTTTTTCGCCGCTAAGGGTGAAACGCGCGCGCCTGCCGCAGGTGCCGCTTTCGGTGCCGCCGCTTTTCTTGCCTTTTCTTCTTCCTCATATTTGGCAAGTTTTTCGCGCTTCTCTTTTTCTTTTTCTATTGTGAGGACGCTGAAATGATAATTGAAATTGGAGCGGTCAACTTCGGCGAAGTCGTGCACGGGCGTCATGGTCAGGCACTCGGTTGGGCATGGGTAGGTGCACAGTCCGCAATACATGCACTTTGCCATGTCGATGTCGAACTTAGAGAGCCAGAGTTTTTTCTTGCTTCCGTCGCTTGTGGTGCCGAGTTCTTCGATGTCGTCGGGTGTGGCTTTGAACGATTCAATCGTAATGCAATTCACCGGGCATGCATTTGCACATTGATTGCAAGCGATGCAATCGTCGGCGTCGTTATGCAATCGATAGCGTGCAAATTCCGGTGTTGGAATCGTTTCGCTTGGATATTGAATCGTTACCAAGCCTTCGTTGAGCTTGTTGAAGTAATTATCGTCGTCTATCAGCGTAGTTTCTTCGCGCCATTTCGTTGCTTTTACAAGGTGTTTAAGCGTGATACCCATTCCGCCGATGACGGACGAGACGCCTTTTTTTATGGAATCCACATACTCCGACATAACTGTAACTGTTTAGAATTTTGAAAGATTACACTCTTTGTGTGCTTCTTGCCTTGCTTTTTCAGCGCACATACAGCTCCCAGATTGCGGCAAATACGAAGACGAGCAAGGCGATTGGGGTTAGGACTTTCCAGCAGAGATACATCAGTTGGTCAACTCGGAATCTTGGGAATGTCCAGCGAACCCACATCATCACAATCACGAAGAAAAATCCTTTGAGCACTATCCAGAACACGCCCCAGATTGGTCCATTTGTCCATTCGTTCAGTGTTAATGGTCCGATGTTCGGAAGTGGCGAGTTCCAGCCGCCTAAAAAGAGCACGGAAAGAATCACACTGGTCATGAACATAGAGGCGTATTCGGCAAGGAAAATCATGGCGAATTTCATGCCGCCGTATTCGGTGAAGTAGCCGGAGACGAGTTCCGATTCGGCTTCGGGGATATCGAATGGCGCACGATTACATTCGGCAAGGGCGGCGATGAAGTAGATAATCATGGCAATCCACGCCACAGGCGATTGAAATACAGCGAAATTCAAAATCCCAAGTTCGCCACTTTGCGACATCACAATTTTTTGCATGGAGAGTGAGCCCGCCATCATAATCCCGACGAGAAGTGCGATGCTTGCAGGAATTTCGTAGCTAATCACTTGCGCCACACTTCTCACTGCCCCGAAGAGCGACCATTTGTTATTCGAGCCCCAACCGCACATCAAAATGCCAACCGCTTCTACTGAAACGATGGAGACGGCATAAAACACGCCCACATTCAAATCTGCCCCAATAAACTCACTGCTGAACGGCAATACCGCAAACGCGGCGAATGCGCCCACGAAAACGATGAGCGGTCCTAACACGAACAGTGGCTTATCTGCCGATGCCGGAACAATGTCTTCTTTTTGAATCAGTTTGAGAATGTCGGCAATCGTTTGAAGCAAGCCCCATTTGCCCGTTTCGTTCGGTCCGATACGGTCCTGCATGAAGGCTGACACCTTGCGCTCTCCATAGACGCCGACATACAGCGCATAGACGGCGATAAAGACGAGCGGAATGGCTGGAATGGCAAAGATGCCGACAGGGACGCCAAAGAGTTCAATCGATTCAAGGGCTTTGACCCAAGAATTTTCTGCCTGCACAGGTGAGGCGACTGCCGCGAGCGCGTCGGGCGTGAGTATGGCGAGTTGCTTCATCTCAACAATACGGATTAAAAAGCGTTTGACTGTAACGGTTTTGAGTCTTTTTATGAACTACATTATCGGTCGACTTCGCCGAGCACAATGTCAATGCTTCCGAGAATGGCGACGACGTCGGAAATCAAATTTCCTTTTGCAAGTTCCGGTAACACAGAAAGATTAACAAAGCATGCCGCACGCGATTTACATCGGAAGGGCTTTGTGCCTTTGCCATCGGCAATTACATAAAATCCGACTTCGCCTCTTGGATTTTCGTCGCGCGCGTAGGCTTCGCCTGCTGGTGGCTTAATGCGCTTCGGCACGGCGGCGTGCGGGTCAAAATTCGGGTCTTCGGGCATCTTATCAATGCATTGCTCAATAATTTTCAGGCTCTCGTAAATCTCGTAGCAGCGAACCAAGTGCCGCGAAAGGCTGTCGCCGATAATAGAGAGTTTTCCGTCAGGCACAACCACATCAAACTCAATTTCGGGATAGATGGAATAGGGGTCGTTTTTGCGCAAATCCCATTTCACGCCTGAACCGCGAAGCATCGGACCAGAGCAGCCATAGTTAATGGCAACATCGGCGGGTAAAATTCCAATGCCGCGTGTGCGCTCGATGAAAAGTTCGTTTTCGGTCAGAAGTGCCATCATTTCATCGACTTTTGGCTTGTAATACTTGACGAACTCTGCCACGCGTTGCTTGAACTTCGGCGGGAAATTATGAGAGACGCCCCCAACCCAAATGTAGTTGTAGAGCATTCGTGCGCCGCATAGCCACTCCAAGAGCGTGAGAATGTGCTCGCGGTCACGCATGATGTGTAGGAACGGCGTAAATGCGCCAATATCCAATCCGTAAGTAGCAATGGCAACTTGGTGCGAGGCAATGCGCTGCAATTCGGCGACAATCACGCGCATAAACTCTACTCGGCGAGGCACTTCGATGTTGAGCAATTTTTCAATCGCCATCACATAGGCATGCTCGGTGTTCATCGCCGAAAGGTAGTCCATTCTATCGGTGTAAGGAATGACTTGCTGGTAGTCGAGGGCTTCGGCGTGTTTTTCAAAGCATCGGTGCAAATAGCCCATGTGCGGCGTGGCTTTCATGACCACTTCACCATCGGTAACGAGCTCGACGCGCAAAACGCCGTGTGTTGCAGGGTGTTGCGGACCCATGTTGAGCGTCATGTATTCCGTCTCGAGGTCTTTCTCGATGAGGTATTGATTTGAGCCCGTCTGCGAGAGGCGCGTCTTCGGAGTATATTCTAATGTTTCCGCCATGTTATGTGAACTGATTAAGCGTTGTGATTACGACTTGTTCATTCAACTTTGAAAACAAAATCGTTTCAAAGCCTTCGTTTGATAGAATGAAATTCGGCGCTCTTGGAACTTCACTACTACTTTTGAACGCTTTGAAACGACCTTTCTTTGCTCCTGTAAGCTCTATCAATACGGCACTCTGATACCGTGATAGTATTCTTGCACTTTGTAATCCTTTCGGAGCGGATGTCCTTCCCAATCGTCGGGACAAAGGATTCGGCGCAAATCGGGATTTCCTTCGAACACGATGCCGACCAAATCGTAGGCTTCGCGCTCGTGCCACTCCGCCGTGCGCCAAATTTCCGCAACGCTCGGAATCGTATTATTTTCCTTCGTGCATTTGAGTTTGACCGCGATTTTGTGTCCGTGTCCTGCCAGCGATTCAAGATTATAGACCACACCGAGCGTGCCATCGTTGTAATCTACACCTGAAAGACATGCCAAGTAGTCAAATTTCAATCGCTCGTCGGTGCGCATGAAGTAAGCCATCGGTTGCCAAAGCGAATGGTCAAGCACGGTGAAATTCGGCATCGTGCGGCTGTTATCGAGGTCGGAGACGGATTCTGCTCCAAATTCCTCTTTGATGATTGCGTGGATTTCTTCTGGCGTTAGTTTCGGCATATTGATTAAGCGGTGGCTTCTTCGGTTTCGGTTTCTGGTTTGGTAGCAGCAACAGGTTTGACATTGGCATTAAATGGGTGTGCCGCAATAATCACTTCTTCGGCAGGTGCGGACTTTGCCGCAACGGCTTTCAAAGCATCTTGACGGCTCATACCGAGACGCTCATGGCGAATAATTTCCTGAATTTTCATTAGGCCGCCAATCAAGGCTTCGGGGCGCGGCGGACAGCCGGGCACATACACATCAACTGGAATCACACGATCGACGCCTTTAACAACATGATAGCCGTGCTCCCAATACGGACCGCCGCAGTTGGCACAACTTCCCATCGAAAGCACATAGCGCGGCTCGGACATCTGGTCGTAAAGACGCTTGACGCGCTCCGCCATTTTGAACGTAACCGTGCCTGCCACAATCATCAAATCGGATTGGCGTGGCGAAGAGCGCGGGAAAATCCCGAATCGCTCGAGGTCGTAGTTTGAGGCATTGGTCGCCATCATTTCAATCGCGCAACAGGCGAGACCAAACGACATTGGCCATAAAGAGGATAAGCGCGACCAGTTGAGCAAATCCTCAACTTTTGTAATTATCGCTCCGCCGTTAGAAATTTTTGAATCGAGAAGACTTGGCATACTCGTTTCTCAGGTTTGATTAACGAAAACTAAAACTTATTGCTCTGAACATTCTTCAAGCCGTTGTTTCAGGCTCGGCAACTTTGGCTTTACCCAAAGATTTCGGCTTTTCGAACTTCTTGGTCGGCATTTTGGGAATGTTCGGCGTCGGCACCACCCAATTGATGTAACCTTTCTTCCACTCGTAGATGAGACCCAGCGTCAAAATTCCCAAAAAAATGAGCGCAACGGCAAGCGCGTAACCGCCCACCTGCTTGAAAATCGTTGCCCAAGGATAGAGGAAGAGCACTTCCACATCAAAAATGATGAAGATGAGCGCGACCACGTAGAAGCGAATGTTGAACTGCACCCACGCGCTTCCTTTCGGCTCTTCGCCGCATTCATATGTGGTTAATTTTTCGGCGTAAGGACGGTGCGGGCGTATGAGGCGGGAAGTAACAAACCCGAGCACTACGAACACGACGCCAACGGCAAGAAAGAGGAAAACTTTTCCGAACTCTGAAATCTCTTGTCCCATTGATGATGTTGGTTAGAACTGCGGTTTTGAAAAATGTCCTATGTTCTTTCTGTTAGATTGACAAACTGCGCAACGCATTCATTTCCACGAAAATTCCTTTTCTGAAAAAAATTTTAACAATTTTCTTCGACGGCACGATTTTTTCTTTGAAGCGAATGTTGCATTTTCGTGGGCTATCAGCCTAACTGCATAAGCCAAACAGCAAAGCCAATGCCTACATCACTCACCGATACACAACTTTCCCAACTCGCCCAACAAGGTTGGACGAAAGTGGGCGAGACCATTCAAAAGACTTTTTCGTTTGACGGTTCCGACGGCAAAAGCCCCTTCCTGAAAGGGCTTGCGTTCATCGAGCGCGTCGCGACCCTTGCCGAAGAAGCCAATCATCACCCCGATATTACCTTTACTTACAACCGTGTTGTGATTTCACTCACCACGCACGACAAAGGCATGCTCACCGAAAAGGATTTTGATTTAGCGATGAAAATCGGCGTAGTTAACGCCATTGTTCAGGTTTATTGCGATAAAATTCATTCCGATTTCTCATCGGAAGTCGTCTGCGAAAGTCCTTCCGGAATTCCAACTCGAGTAGTTACAAACGAGCCGTCGCCGCATAATTATGATTTTCAGATTCCGAGCGGGAAATCCGTCTATAAAATTTCCGCTTCTGAAAGCGGGCAAGCCTTAGAGACGCTTGCCGATGGATTCACAGGCAACAGCGCGGCGGCTTTGCTCGAGCGCACCGCAACGGAATACATTGTGGAACTGAACAGCACGCCGCAAGGCATTCGTCCAGAAGTTTCTGTTAGATTCAATCCATCGTCGTCATGAGTTCCGTTTTATTTCCTGATGCAAGCCAAGCAATACGCACTGTGATGGCTCGCGCCCAAGATGCTTTTTCCAATAAACGGTATTCCGACGCGGCAGACCTTGCCTTACAGGCTCTTCAAGATTCAGAACGGTTGAACCAAGTCTCGCTTCAAACTTCGGCGCGCCTGCTTCTTGCAGAAGTGCTGATAAAAGAGCAAAAGTTCAGCGATGCCCTTCAGCACCTTCACCACGTTCTCGAGTTTGCACAATCGGCTCATAAACAAGACGACATGAGGCACGCGCTCTCGCTTTTGGGCAGAGTCGCTTACTACAAGAAAAACTATCCCCTCGCGCTTGAATACTTTCAAAATGTTCTGACGATGAGCGAGGCGTGTAGCGATGAGCTCAGTTACACGGCACATCATTTCATCGGAATTATTTACGCTCGCACCCTTGATTACCAGAAAGCCATTGAAAGTAGCCGTTGCGCGCTTCTTTGCGCGGAAGCCTTAAACTCGCCCCATAAAATTGCACAGACGCTCGTCAGTCTGGGCAATATTTTTCAGAGTCAAAGCAATTTATTAGAAGCCTTTTCGCATTTTCGGCAAGCAGAGTCTATCTGTCAAGCGCATGGGTTTGCGGACACCGAAGCGGTTGTACTTCAAAATCTTGCCACGCTCTTTATGGAGGTTGGCGATTTGGAACAGTCGCTCCTCATTCATCATCGCTTAATTGAGTATTATGAACGTATCGACGACCAACGGCTACTCGGTTATGAATGCATCAATCTCGCAGCCACATACTTCGCCAGCAACAAGATGGAACTCGCTACCCATTTTTGCGAACGCGCGATAAAAATTCTCTCTGTGCTTAACGAAGAAGACATCTGCGCACTGGCGCGTCTTCGCTTAGCCGAAATTCATCTTAAAGAAAACCAACTCGACCTTGCCGTTTCTCTCAGCCGCGAGGTCGTTAGGCTTTACGAGGAAAGAGGAACTAAGGAGCATCTTGCCGATGCTTATTTCGCTTTGGGAGAATCGCTCCACAAGTCAGGCGATACCGAGAATGCCCTCGTCTACTTGAAAAAGGGGATTGACTTTACCCATAGCGTTGGAAAATTTAGCCTCTATGCACTGTTCTGTATCTCACTTGCAGAAATCTTTCTCCAAAAAGAAGATTATGAGACGGCTTTGTCTTACTTTGAAGATTCACGCGCGATTTGTGAGCAACAGAACCTGAAATCGCTTTTGCCGGAAGTTTATCTTGGCATATCGCAGATACACGATAAACGCGGCGACCTTCGCAACGCTTACGATTTCTATCGCAAATATCACGACTGTTCGCAAGCCGTTTTCAATATCGAATCCGAGAAAACTGTCCAACGGCTCTCCATTCAATACGACCTTCGCCAAAAAGAGCAGGAAGCCAAAAAAGAACGTGAGAAAAACGAAATGCTCTCGAAGGTCAATCGTGAGTTGCAAGAAGCGAATCGGCTGAAAAACGAGTTCCTTTCAATGGCGGCGCATGACCTCAAAAACCCACTTCAATCTATCTTAGGGTTTGCAGAAATGATTCAAGAAGAAAACACTTCCCTCAATGACGCCAGAGACTTTGCAAAGATTATTTCACGCTCCGCCGCTCACATGGTTCATCTGGTTAAATCGCTCCTTGAAACCGCCGCCATTTCTTCTAACAAATTGACTCTCCAGCTCGCGAAAGCAAACTTGAACGACTTGCTCCAAAAGGTCATCGCCGATTTTAAGCCGACGCTTCAAGCGAAATCTCAAATCATCGTCTTTCATGGCTTGCCTAATGCACTCGCGCTTGTTGACATTGATAAAATGAAAGAGATTTTTTCAAATCTCATTTCAAATGCGATAAAATACAGCCCTCCGAACACGACGATTACCGTTCAGATTGTGCCGTCGGCTCAGAGCGGATTGCTCATCTCGATTAAAGATGAAGGACAAGGGTTGAGCGAATCGGACAAAGCCAAACTTTTCGGACAATTTCAGCGGCTTTCGTCGCGACCGACGGGCGGAGAAGGTTCAACCGGCTTGGGCTTGTGGATTACTAAAACGTTGGTTGAAAAGCACAACGGCAAAATCTGGGCGGAGTCCGAAGGCAAAGGCAAAGGCACGACCTTTTTCGTCGAACTTCCAGCCGCAACTTAAACGCATTTCAGCATGTCTTACGAATTTTCCGAAGTCATAGAAACTTTGCGCATGACGGAGGTCGAGCACTTTGATATTCGCACGGTTACGCTCGGCATTAGTTTGCGCGATTGCGCTTCGCACAATCTTGAAATTGCCAAAAGTAAAATCCGTTCAAAAATCTTGAAGCGCGGCGAAGTGCATCTCAACTCCGCGCGCGAGGTCGAGCAGATGTATGGGCTTCGCATCGCCAATAAACGCATTTCCGTTACGCCCATTTCTATCGTCTTTGACCAATTTCGCGAAGCGGAACTCATAGAGATTGCACTCACGCTCGACAGTTGCGCCAAAGAACTCGGCATTGATTTCATCGGTGGCTACTCCGCCCTCGTTGAAAAAGGCATGACAGAGGGCGACAAAGCCCTTCTCAACTCCGTTCCCGACATGATGGCGGCGACGAAACACATCTGTTCGAGCATCAACGTAGCGTCGACGAAAGCCGGCATCAATATGGACGCGGTGTATCTTGTTGGAAAAATGATTAAACAACTTGCGGCTAAAACGCCGCGCGCCGAAGGCTGTTGCAAGTTCGTCGCCTTTTGTAATGTTCCCGAAGACAACCCGTTTGTGGCGGGCGCGTTTCACGGCGTTAGCGAGCCAGATGTGAGTTTAAATGTTGGAATTTCAGGACCCGGCGTGGTGCTTGCCGCCATTCGCGAAGCGGGGGATTGCGATTTCGGCACGCTCTGCGAGGTCATTAAGCGCACGGCGTTCAAAATTACGCGGGCGGGCGAATTGATAGGTCGGAAGGTCGCTCAAAAATCCGGCGTGCCGTTTGGCATCGTTGATATTTCGCTTGCGCCGACGCCGGCATGGGGCGATAGCATCGCGGAAATTTTGGAAGCAATCGGCGTCGAATCGGTCGGCGCACCGGGAAGCACGGCGGCGTTGATGCTTCTAAACGACAGCGTCAAAAAAGGTGGCATGATGGCGTCGTGTTATGTTGGGGGCATGTCGGGCGCGTTTATTCCCGTCTCGGAAGATGCGGGCATGATTCGCGGCGTCGAGCGGGGTTCACTCTCGATTGAAAAATTAGAAGCGATGACGAGCGTCTGTTGCGTCGGCTTGGATATGGTTGCCGTGCCTGGCGATACCAGCGCGGAAACACTTGCCGCCATTCTTGCCGACGAGTGCGCCATTGGCGTCGTCAATAACAAAACCACCGCCGTGCGCATCATTGTGCCGCCCAACGCCAAAGTCGGCGATGTGATTGACTACGGCGGCTTGCTCGGTCAAGCCATTATTATGCCCGTGAGCCGATTTCGTTCAGATGCCTTCATCAAGCGCGGCGGCAGAATCCCCGCGCCCACACGCGGCATAAACAATTAACCTGAAAATGGAACACGGATTTACAGATTGAACCAGTGTTCGCAGATTTCGTTCTGAAAAAAAATCTGCGCCCTATCTCGTCAATCCGTTCAATCGGTGTTCCTCTTGAAGTTTCAGGCGAAGATGAAGTTTTAATGCTTGAAGTGGCGCGTGCCGGTGAAGACCATGGCAATGCCGCGCTCATCGGCGGCTTTGATGACCTCTTCGTCGCGGATTGAGCCGCCGGGCTGAATGACCGCACTTGCACCGGCTTCGGCGGCGGCAATCAGTCCATCAGCAAACGGGAAAAAGGCATCGCTGGCAACGGCACTGCCCGCAAGGTCTAACTTGGCTTCGCTTGCCTTCCAACGCGCAATACGTGACGAATCGACGCGCGACATTTGTCCCGCCCCAATTCCAATCGTTCTCAATTCCTTGGCATACACAATCGCATTGGATTTGACGTGTTTTGCCACGCGCCATGCGAAGAGCATATCGTTGAGTTCCGCTTCGGTGGGTTTGCGTTGGGTTACGATTCGCAGTTCATTGTCTTTGACCATGGCGATGTCGCGCTCTTGAACGAGCACGCCGCATGTGGTTCCGCGCACCTCCAAGCCGTCTCGCTTTGTAGATTTTTTTTGGAGAATCAATCGGCGGTCTTTCTTTTTCATCAAGTAATCCAGCACACCGTCTTCAAATTCGGGGGCGATGATGATTTCAGTGAAAATTTCGTTTATCGCTTCGGCAGTTTTCATATCGAGAGGTTGATTGACGGCGATGATGCCGCCGAATGGGGCTTGGGTGTCGGTTTCAAATGCGCGACGGTAGGCGTCGTAGAGCGTCTCGGCTTGCGCTACGCCGCATGGGTTGGTATGCTTGACAATCACCACTGTTGGCTTTTCACGCCCGAATTCATCGCACAGCGCGACTGCCGCCGTCAGATCGAGAATGTTGTTGTAGGAAAGGTCTTTGCCGTGCAGTTTCTCGAAATACTCGCCGAAAGAAACCGTTCCGTGTTCCGAATGAAGCGCGTAGAAGGCGGCTTTTTGGTGAGGATTTTCGCCGTAGCGCATATCGATTTCCTTTGTGAGCGAGAGCGTGTAAGTCTCCGCAAGCCCTTGTTCACTTTTTGCTTTTCCGTCTATTTCTTTTTCGAGGTATTCAGCAATCATCGCATCGTAGCGGCTGGTGAGCGCGAAGACTTTTTGCGCAAGCACGGCACGGGTTTTGAGCGTGGTTCTGCCTTTATGGGCTTTCATTTCATCGAGGACGCATTGGTAATCGCCTGCATCGGTTACAACCGTTACGGATTCATAATTTTTCGCCGCACTGCGCAGCATCGCCGGTCCGCCGATGTCGATGTTTTCAATCGCTTCTTCAAGCGTGACGCCTTTTTTCCGAATCGTTTGCTCAAAGGGATAAAGATTCACCACAACCAAATCAATGTAGTCGATTTTATTTTTTTTGACTTCCTTCTTATGCGATTTAAGCGTGCGGCGAGCAAGCAGCGCGCCGTGAATTTTCGGGTGAAGCGTTTTGACGCGCCCATCGAGAATTTCAGGAAACTTGGTGATTTTTGAAATCGACTTCGCCTTTACGCCAGCATCAAGAAGCGTTTTGAGCGTGCCGCCCGTAGAAAAAATTTCCACTTTCATTTTCTCCAACGCTTTGGCAAAGTCTACAATGCCTGTTTTGTCGGAGACGGAAATGAGAGCACGTTTGATTTTTGGACTTTCCAACATTGATGAGTCATTATGGTTTAGGTTTGAACTGCAAAATTATGAAGTTCTCGGTGTAAATAAATCTGCTTCACAGTAAATCTGCTTCACATCATGGATTGTGTATCGATGTCGATATCGACTTTGACGGCACTTTGCGAAACGCGCTGGCGAAATTGATACTCGACGCTGCGCACAAGTTGCTTTGTGAGCCGCGCGCCGTGCTTTTGCTTAATGAGCAGTTGATAGCGAAAGTTATGTTTGAGTTTTGCAAGCACCGCAGGCACAGGTCCGAGCACTTCAAATTGTTCTTTGTTCAAAACGCCCTCGAGCAGCTCGTGAAACACTTTTGCCGCACGAGCGACTTCGGATTCCGATTTTCCTGAAAACTCGATTTTCGTCAAACGCACAAACGGCGGATAGCCAACCATCTGCCGAATCTTTTTTTCATACTCGAAAAAATGTGCGTAATCGTTTTGCAGAACATATCGGAACACGTCGTTTTGAAGGTTCAAGACCTGCAAATAGACTTCGCCTTTTTTTCGCGCTCTGCCTGCTCTGCCCGCCACTTGCAAAAGCAAGGCGTAAAGCCGCTCGCTGGCGCGAAAGTCTGGAAGCGACAAGCCAATGTCGGCAAGAATCGCACCGACAAGCGTTACATTCGGGAAGTCCAAACCCTTTGCCACCATTTGCGTTCCGAGCAAGATGCGCGACTTGCCTTCTTGAAACTCCCGAAGAAACTTAGCGTGTGCGCCTTTTTTGCCCGTCGTATCTAAATCCATTCGCAAAATTTTTTCGTTGGGAAAGAGCCGTTGAAGTTCTTGCTCGATTTTTTCCGTTCCGCTTGATGCGTAGCGCAAGTCTTCCGAACTGCACGTCTTGCACTTTTTCGGCGCGGGTTCAATTCTTCCGCAGTAGTGGCAACGCAGGTGATTTTCTTTGAGATGAAAGACGAGCGAGACTTGACAAGCAGGGCAAGTGTAAATCGTGCCGCAACTGTTGCACTGCACGCTTCCCGCATAGCCACGCCGATTCTGAAAGAGAATAATCTGCTCGTTTTTCTCGAGGCGTTTTTGAATTTCAAAGTAAAGCGTTTCGGAAATCGAGGGCGAGATTTTTTTTTCTTTTGACAGCCAAATCAGTTTGATGTCAGGTGGCGTTGCGCCGTCGGCTCGCTTGGAGAGCGTGAGCAATTCGTATTTGCCCGTCGTCGCGTTGTGATACGATTCAATCGACGGTGTTGCCGACCCCAAAAGGCAAACGGCGTTTTCAAACTTAGCGCGCATAATAGCGACATCACGAGCGTTGTAGCGCGGCGAGGCGTCGTATTGCTTGTAGGTCGATTCGTGCTCTTCATCAACTACAATAAGCCCCACATCTTCAAGCGGCGCGAAAATCGCCGACCGTGCCCCGAGCGCGATTTGCGCTTTGCCTTGCTTCAAACTTTGCCACGCTTCAAACTTTTCGGAATCGTTCATCGCGCTGTGCAGAACGCGAACCTTGTCGCCGAAGTGCGCTCGGAATCGCGACGCCGTTTGCGGCGTAAGCGAAATCTCTGGAACAAGCACAATCGCCGTTCTGCCTTGCTCGAGCGTTTGGCGAATGGCGTCGATGTAAATCCACGTCTTGCCGCTTCCTGTAATGCCGTGCAAGAGAAAGGTTTTGAACGTGCGAGCGAGAATCGCGCTCTGAACCTTTGAAATGGCAAGTCGCTGTTCGTCGGTGTATTGAATTTGCTTTTGCGCTTCTACGAAGCCGTCGGCAAAGATTGCCGTTGTTTCAACCATTTCGATTGCCAAAATTCCTTTTTCCACGAGCGATTTCAGGCTCTTGGGCGTTTCACCGATTTCATCGGCGAAAAAATGTTGTCGGCGCAGTGCGAGAATTTTCTCGAGCAGTTGTCGCTGTTTTGCCGAGCGTTTGAACAAGGCGAGCCATTGTGTTTGCTTTTCTTGTGAAACTTCTTGTTGGAAAAAAAATCGCGGTTTGAGTTTCGGTTTTCCTTTTTGGATGAAGGTTTTTTTGACTTCAATCAAGCCAATGCGCTCCAATTCCGAGAGAGCAAGCCGCAGATGCGTTGAGCCGACGCGACGCTCCAACTGCTTCACCGTCAATTTTTTTTCGCGCGAAAGCACCTGCATAATTTTTCGCCGAAGTTCCGTCTTGACGATTTTTTCATCAGGCGCAAGCAGTGAAAATTCGCGCAGAACGACCGTTTCCTTTGGACGAATACGCAGTGCGGCAGGCAAGGCGGCAAGAACGGCTTCAATCGGAAAGGCGATGTAGTAATCGGCAATCCACTCGGCAAGGCGCATCAACAGAGTCGAAAGCACAGGCTTACCGTCGTCAAAGACATCGAGAATTTCTCCAATCGGCACTTCACTTCCCTGCTCCGAAATGGATTTGACAAATCCCAATCGCTCTTTCTTTTTCTCTCCTTTTCCGAAGGCAACCAACACGCGCGAGCCAGCGTCGAGCATTTGGGCAAATTCGCTCGGCACAAGGTAGGGATAGGCTCTGTCGCTGAACGACTGTTCGACGAAAATGTGTGCAATTTGTGTTGCCATTGAAATTGGTATTCGCGAGGAAAAACGCTTACTCTACATCAACTCGACCACAACACCCATCAGCGTTATATCATCGCGTTGTGCTTCCTGTTGTTGATGCGCGGCAAGTTCAGATTCTAACGTTGCTTTCTGCTCATCGGGGCTCAAAGAAGCAATTGTTTTCAGTAGTTCTTTGAATCGTTTTGAGCCAAAACTTTCGCGTTGCGGATTGGCTTGGTCGATGTAGCCGTCGGTGGTAAGGTAAAGTGTGGTTTGATGCTTGATGGGAATGTCGTGTGCGGTGAATTTGCGCTCGGCTTCGCGTTGCCGTCCGCCGATGCTGTAACGGTCGCCTTTGAACTCGCCGAGTTCGCCGTCTTGAACAAGGTAAAGCGGACGCTTCGCGCCTGAAAATACAAGTCGCTTCGGTTCAATCTTGACCAAACAGACATCCATTCCATCTTGCAATTCTGCTGATGTGCTTTCGTTTTGCCGAAGCGCGTCGCGAATGGCTTTGTGCAATTTTTCCAGAACGATGTTCGGCTCAACGATTTTCTTTTCAATCACAATTTGATTGAGGAGCGCGTTGCCAATCATGCTCATGAACGCGCCCGGAACACCGTGCCCCGTGCAATCGCAGACGGCGACGATTTTCGCATCGCCCAAATCATGAAACCAATAAAAATCACCTGAGACAATATCCTTCGGCTTGTAAATGACAAAATGCTTTGAAACCGATGCCGCAATTTTTTCGCGTGTTGGTAAAATGGCTTGTTGGATTTTTTGCGCGTAAGCGATGCTGGCTGTGATGTTCGCGTTCAGTTCGGCAAGTTCGACATTGCGCAGACGTTGAATTTCGGCTTCCTTTTTGGCTTGCTCGACTTGGTGAATGATTTGCAGGTTCTTCGTCTTTTTGTCGGATTCTTCGTTGAAGACCTGCCGCTCGATTTCGTGAAATTTTTTGAAGTGGTAGTATGCCTTTTCAATATCGCCGATGCGTTCATACTCTTCGGCAAAGGCTTGATGGGCTTGATAGAGCAAATCTTTCGCGCCGAGTTCTTCGGCAAGTGCGCGGGCGCGCTCGAAGTAATAAAGTGCCATGTTTTCTTGTTCGGGCGGTTGCGCCGTTGCAGTGGAATTGTTCATATCGAGTGAGTTTGCGTTAGAAATTGAGCTGAATAATTTACTTCAAAAGCCTACGAAAGGAAAAGCCTTAAACACCAAGCGTTCGCAAGGTGGCGCAAATGGTTTCCCAATCAAAGCCACGCCGCATCAGGAATTGCGAGAGTTTTTGTTTACGCTTTCGCACGTCGGGTTCTTTTTGAAGCATTTTGAGTTTTTTTTCGGCGGCTTTCGTGCAAAGTGCTTCGCTATTGAGGTCGGTTTCGCAAAGCACGCTATCGATGGTTTCTTTCGCAATGCCTTTTTGAGCAAGTTTGGATTTGAGGGCGGATTTTCCAATCGGGGTGCGTTTGAGTTTGTCGCGGACGAGTGCGCTGGCGAAGTGAGCGTCGTTGAGCAAGTTCATTTCGTAGAGTCGCGCAATGACTTTTTCAATTGTTTCAGGCGGGAATTTTTTCTTACGCAATTTATCGCGCACCTCTTTTTCGCTGTGGATTCGGCGGGCGAGCATGGTGAAGGCGGCGGTTTTGGCTTCGTCATAAAGGGCGATGTCGCGCCACTGGGCAAGTTGCTCCGCCGTAACGCGGTCGCCTTTTTTGAGCCCCAGCAAGGCAAGCGTGTCGAGCGAAAGTCCGAGCGCAAATTCGCCATCGATAAAAATTGAAACGCGTGCGTTGCGCTTTTTTTGCGGTTCAATCGAGGTAATCGTCATGGGGCGAGAAAGGGTTTAGCATCTCGTTCTGCAACTTGTCGCTCGTTCGGCGGATATTTTTGGAAGTAGCGTTTGAGCCACTCGCCGGCGATGGGCGCGGCAATTGTTCCGCCGAAGCCGGCATTTTCAACCAGCACGGCAATGGCAACAGTTGGCTTTTCAAACGGTGCGAAGCAGATAAACCATGCGTGGTCTTTGCCGTGCGGATTTTGTGCCGTTCCTGTTTTACCTGCGACTCTAATTCCGGGCACGCGTGCTCTCCCGCCTGTCCCGTTTTCAACCGCCAAGAGCATTCCGTTTCGAACAAGATCGAAGGTCGATTGTGAAATCGGCAGTTTCTTTTGCACAGGAGGCAGTTCTAAAATCGCGCCGCTGGTTTTGTCGAGATAGGCTCTGACAAATCGCGGTTGCAGGAGCGTTCCGCTGTTGCCAAGTGCTGCGGCATAGCGAACCATTTGCATTGGCGACGCGCCCATTTCGCCTTGCCCAATTCCCAAACTAATGATGTAGCCTTCGGTCCAGCCGCGCTTGCCGTAAAGTTTATCAAAGTATTCAGGCGAGGGAATCGTTGCCGTTTGTTCATCGGGAATATCAACGCCGGTTTTTTGACCGAAGCCGAACAGTCTGCCGTATTTCGTCCAGCGTTCAAAGCCGATGCGTCGCACGAGGTTGTAGAAGTAAGAATTACACGAGACTTGAATGGCGCGTGTCATGTCGACGCTTCCGTGTCCGCTTCCACGATGGCATAGAAAATCTTTATTGCCAAACTTGAAATGTCCAGTGCAGTAAAAGGTCGTCGAAGGCGTTGCGATGCTATCTTCCAATGCGGCGATGGCGGAAATCATTTTGTAGGTTGAGCCGGGCGGATAGCGTGTCTGAATCGTGCGATCAAATAAGGGGTTTTTGGGGTCGCTGATGATGGCTTGCCACGCGCTTGCTTCGGTGAAGCCGCCCAAAATGTTGGGGTCGTAATCGGGTTGAGACGTGCATGCCCAAATGTCGCCGTTGCGTGTGTCCATCGCGACAAATGCGCCCGATTTGCCCGTTGCGGTCAACAGGCTTTCGGCGACGGCTTGCAGTTCTGCGTCAATCGTCAAGTATAGGTCGCCGCCCGTTTGAAACGGAATGTTTTTTGAGCCGCCTTCCCAGTCGCCGACTTGTCGCCCCAACGAATTGACAAGCACGTATCGAGTGCCTTTCGTGCCGCGCAGCACCTCTTCGTAATACTTCTCCAAACCGCGATAGCCGATGATGTCGTCGCGTGCATAAATTTCTTTCGAGACTTTTTCATACATCGCTTTTGAAATGGCTTTGGCGTAACCGAAAATGTGAGAGCCGCTCACACTTGGCAGATATTTGCGTTTGGATTCCATCGCAAAGCTGACGCTGGGCAGTCGCCAAAGATTTTCTTCAACCCGTGCTAATTGAAGCGGCGTTAAATCGCGAATGACTTTCGTGGACACAAATCGATTGTAGGCTATGCCTTCGGCAATTTTAGCCTCGAGTGCCGACTCTGAAACACCGAGCAGTTCCGACAGCAACGGAAGCGATTTTTTATCGAACTCCGACGGTGTGATTTGAAGCGTGTAAAGCGGTTGATTATCCACCACAGCAATGCCGTTGCGGTCATACATTACGCCGCGCGGCGCGTCAATCGGAATTTTGCGAATCGAATTTTGTGAGGAGACTTCTTTGAGGAAGCTTTGTTCTACCACTTGAAGATAAAACAGACGCGCGAAAAGCGTTGTGAAAACAATCGCCAAGAGCGCATAGACGATTGGCATTGAGCGTGTTTCCCCCATGTTTCTCCGATTTGTGCCGAATATACAACCTTCGCTCTATTGTAGTAACGGTTTGTGATGCGCTTTTTCGCGCAAACATTCCTAACTTTGTGTCCTAACTAATTTCCAAACTAACTATGAACGCATACCTTATCAAGCAGGTCGATGCCTTTACTGACCGGGCTTTTACAGGCAATCCTGCCGCCGTCTTGCTCGATGCGAGCGGACTTAGCGATGAGCAAATGCAACTGATTGCCCGCGAAATGAACCTTTCTGAAACCGCCTTTGTGCTTCCTGCCACCGACAACACGCACGACCTCGAACTGCGCTGGTTTACACCGACAAAAGAGGTCAATCTGTGCGGACATGCGACCATCGCTACCTTTCACGCGCTCGCCGAAGAGAAACGCTTCGGTCTGGGCGAAACGCCACGCAAGCACTTTCGCGTCAAAACTCGAAGCGGCACTCTGCCCGTCTCGGTTGAACGGCGAGACGAGAAAGTGATGGTCAAATTCGGCATTCCCGTTCCGACATTTGAAAAATTCGACGGACAAATCACCGACCTCTTCAACACGCTTTCCGTTCCGACCGAGCAACTCGATAAATCGCTTCCCGTGCTGATTTCATCGTCGCGCTATCTCTACTTACCATTCATCAATCGCGAGCCACTTTTGAAAATGTCCCCCGACTTTCAATTGCTCAAACAACTCTCGCTCCGACGCCGCTTAACAGGCATTTGCGTCTTCACTACTGAAACGAAACACCCGACGAGTGCTTCGACGCCGTCGATGCGACCCGCCACTATCTGCGTGCCGCCTTCGCGCCCGCCGTCGGCATTGATGAAGACCCTGTTACGGGTTCAGCACAAGGCGAACTTGCTTGCTATCTTTACTTGCAAAAGCGCATTCCTGATTCCGACGGCACGATTCCCGTTACGCTCGAACAAGGCTACGTCATCAATCGTGGCGGTCGTGTGTGGTCGGAACTCGTTGTCAAAAACGGCAAAATTGAATCCGTCAGCATTAGCGGCTACGCCATCACGGTGATGAATGGAACGCTTCTTGTGTGAGTATCACTTCGCTTCAAAAACAAAAAGCCTGAACGCTTGCACGCTCAGGCTTTCTTGCTGGCTCAAAGTCAAGCGTTACGGGTTATGAGTAATGATTTCTGCACCAAGTGCTTGCGCACCCGTTCCGCCTAAAAACCCTTTTGCGAAGACGGTGTAAATTTTTCCGGCGTCCAAAGTTACTCTGATAGAATCCAATACAGGGTCAGGCGTTCCCGCAGGGCGCACTTGTAAAAACACCGTGCCAGCATCAACAGGCGTAAAGGCTTGCTGTGACGCCGTAATCGTTCTATTGAAGGAGCGATTGGTGAATAAACCTTCTCCCGCAGGCTGACCGACAAGCGAGACATCAACCGCAGGCGCATTTGGCGAGAGGTGAATAAAGCGCACATGAGCTTTACCCGCCGCAGGCGCGGTCAAATCGTCGTTTGTAACTAATGCTGTAATCTTGCTCACAGAGTCAATCGCAAACACCGAGTAGTTCCGATTTCCATCAAGTGCAAGATCGGCATTGATGACGGTTGTCGTCGTGCCCGCAACATTGACTTTCACATTGCGCGTGCCAGCATTTACCGATAAGTAACCTGTGTTGTTGGGGAAGGTCAATGGCTGTTGGTTAACTTTTTGATTATCAACAAGCAAGTCAACGCCGGGGGCGTCAGGCGAGGCATGCACAACTAATACGCGCGCTTGGGGCGTTGGCGTTGGCGAAGATGCGCTATCTTCACTGTTGCAACCAACGTTCAGAGAAAGTGCAACAGAAACAAGTAAAGCAAAAAAGTGTTTGCTTTTCATAAGTGATGAAATGTTTAGTTTGATATGAAATAGACAATGAAGAATAAATGCTGTTGTAACAGCGACCTTGAAAACGATTTCTTAACACAAAAGTTCCCAAAGGATATGAATCGAGCCACATGGCTTGAAAAAGTCCAACAAGGCGACAAACGCGCATTAGCACGTTTGCTTTCACAGGCGGAAAACGACGACGACTCGCTTTCCACGATTCTTCCTGACTTATTCCGAGAGCATCGGCTTGCCTATCGGATTGGCATTACAGGACCGCCGGGCGCAGGCAAAAGTTCGCTCACCAATCATCTCGTCAAAGCGTATCGCAAATCGCAAAAGAAAGTCGCCGTGATTGCCGTCGACCCAACAAGTCCATTCACAGGCGGCGCGCTCTTGGGCGACCGCATTCGCATGACCGACGTGATGCTCGACTCAGGCGTGTTCATTCGTTCAATGGCAACGCGTGGCAGTCTGGGCGGATTGGCAAAAAAAGCGGCAGAAGTCTCGCGCGTTCTCGAAGCGGCTGGCTACGACATCATCATTTTTGAAACCGTTGGCGTCGGACAATCCGAACTCGACATCGTCAAAGCCGCCGACACCACCGTCGTCGTCCTCGTTCCTGAATCCGGCGATAGCATTCAAGCCATGAAAGCCGGACTGATGGAAATCGCTGACATCTTCGTGATGAACAAAGCCGACCGAACCGACAGCGACAAAGCCGTCCAAGCCCTCGAAAGCAGTTTGCAACTGCGCGACCACACCGCCGACTCATGGCTCGTGCCGATTATCAAAACCGTTGCGACAAGAGGCATCGGCATTTCAGAACTCTTCGCCGCCGTTGAATCGCACGCAAAATACTTGCAGTCCAAAGGCTTGCTTGAAAAAAAGCGCGAAGCCCGCGATAAAGAGTTCATCGAACATCTTGTTTCGGAAAAGTGGCGACGCCGTTTTTGGACAAAGTCACGCCAAACCTTGCTCGAGCAAAAACTTTCCGAACACGAATCCCCTTACCGCATTGCTGAACTTTTGCTTTCTACGCATGACTAAGCAAGAACTTCTCGAACAACTCCGCCCCTACTGCCACGAAGACATTCGCGGCGTGCTCATTGAAATCGTGCTTGAAGAAAAACAAGACCTTTACGACCGATTGGAGCAAGTCGTAAGCCAAACTCTGGAAGCGCATCGAACAAGATTGCTCACAGGCTACGATTGGGACGTCGGCGAAAGCCGTTGGCGCAACGCTTTCCTCGTGCATCTGTGGTCTGACGACCATGACATTTATTCGCTCGATGATTTCAACCGCCTTTACAACGCCGAACAACTCGCTGAACTGCTGGCGTTTCTCGATACGCTCAAAGCCGCACTCTGCGACGAACTCGCCGACGTTGAAGGCTGGACGCTGTTGCCGTAAGTTTCATTTCATCAACTCTACTTCGCATGATTTCAAAACTCAACCTTTCGGAACGCCTCTCGCTCTCTCGGCTCTCGCTCGGCGTGTGGCGCATGAACCAATGGAACTTGGACGACAACGCCTTGCGCACGCTGTTTGAAACCGCCGTTGAACTCGGCATCACCACCATCGACCACGCCGACATCTACGGCGGCTACACGTGCGAAGCACGCTTCGGCACTATTGTTCCGACCGCGCTTCGCCAAAAGATGCAACTCGTTACCAAATGTGGCATTAAACTCGTTTCGCCCAATCGCCCAGAGCATCGGCTTAAAACCTACGACACCAGCGCAACACACATTCTCCATTCCGTTGAAACCTCGCTGAAAAATTTGAGAACCGATTATCTCGACGCGCTTTTGCTTCACCGCCCGAATCCGCTCATGAACGCTGATGAAATCGCCGAAGCCTTTACACGTCTCCGCACATCGGGCAAAGTGTTGGAGTTCGGGGTTTCAAACTTTACGCCGTCGCAACTTTCGCTTTTGCAGTCGCGGCTCTCGTTCAAATTGATTACGAATCAAATCGAGTTTTCCGTGCTTCATCTTGCACCGATGTATGACGGCGCGTTAGACCAAGCACAAGAGCGCGCCATGCCGCCGATGGCGTGGTCGCCCTTGGCGGGCGGACGCTTATTCGGCGAGGGAGAACAGGCGTGGCGCGTTCGCTCTGAACTTGCTCAGATTGCCCACGAACTCGGCGCAAGCCTCGAGCAAGTCGCTCTCGCTTGGATTATGAAGCACCCTTCGAAGCCAATGCCGATTTTGGGTTCAGGAAAAATTGAGCGGCTTAAAGACGCCTCAAAAGCCGATTCGCTCACCCTTTCCGATGACCATTGGTTTCGTATCTTGCGCGCTTCAACCGGCACAGATGTTCCTTAATCACAATGGTTCACTTATCTGAAAAATTTGGAGTAGCCTTGTCAAACGACCCGAGTCAAATTCGCGTGCTCGCTTTGCTTGCCAAAGACTTTCGTTCCACAAACCTTGTCAAAGCAAGAGAAGTCGCCGAACAATGTTTAGCCCTCATCGGCGAGAGTGCACTCTTTCCGCACGAAAAAGCCCTCGCGCTGACCACGCTCGGCATCTGCAACCGCTTTGACGGCAATGCGCAAAAAGCAATTGAACAATTTTCAGAAGCGCAGTCGCTTTATCTCTCGCTTAGCGATTCGTTTAATGTCGCCGACTCTTATCTCAAACTTGGAAGCGTTTATCGCTATTTGACGGACTATCAAAACGCGCTCCAATGCTATGAAAAAGGGCTGGCGATGTTTCGCCAATTGAACGATGCCAACGGCACGGCAATGGCGCTCAACAATCTCGGCAACGTTTTTTACTCCATCACCGACTACGCCCGCGCTCTTCAATGCTATCAAGAAAGCCTTTCGCTCTACCTTTCGCTCGGCGACGACAATGGCATTGCCTCGGCATTCGCCAATCTCGCCTTGATTTACGAGCGTCTCGGAGATTACGTCAATGCGCTTCAACTCAATCAAGAAAGCCTCACGCTTCGCGAGAACATCGGGGATAAAAAAGGAATGTCCGTCTCGCTCAACAACATCGGAATGGTTTATGAAAAACTTTCCGACTTCCCCAACGCGATTTCCGCTCACGAACAAAGTTTGAAACTCAAACGCGACCTTGGCGACCTCTACGGCATTTCTCAATCGCTCAATAATCTCGGCAACGTCTATGAAAAGATGGGTGAGCGCACTCGCGCCCTTGCTTACTACGAGGAAAGTTTAGCGATTCAAAAAAGCATTAACGACAAACAAGGCATTGCCTATTCGCTCAATAACATCGGGCATATTCACGAAGTCCTTTCGCAATTTCAAGACGCGCTCCGTTTTTACAACGAAGGCTTATCCATCTTTCAAAGCATCGGCGATAAATACGGCATGGCGAATTCGCTCATCGGTTTGGGCAAAGTCTTGATTCATCTTCAATCATTTGAAGACGCCGAGCGCAAGTTGCAGCAGGCACTTTCGCTTTGTGAAGAAGTCGGATTGAAAGAAGAACGCTACGTTGTTTATGAAACGCTTTCTCTGCTCTACTCGGAGACAGGCGATTTTCAAAGAGCCTTTGAAGCCTATAAGCAATTTCACAGCGCGAAGGAAGAGGTCTTTAATCAGCAAAAAGAACAGCGCATCGCCACGCTTCAAGTGCGCTTCGAGACCGAACAAGCCCGTAAAGACAGCGAACTGCAAAAGAAAGAAGCCGAACTCTTTCGTCTGAAAACCGTCGAACTTGCCGACGCGCTCAAAGAAGCCCAACTTCAAAAAGAGCGCGCCGAAGAAGCCAACAAACTCAAAACCGAATTTCTGGGCATTGCGGCGCACGACCTCAAAAATCCCCTTCAATCCATCATGGGCTTTGCGGATTTAATCGCGGAACGACTCGACGATAAAGCGACCGTGCTTGCTTACAGCCAAATCATTAAACGCTCTTCGGAGCGCATGTTCAACATCGTCTCCTCGCTTCTTAAAAATCTTCGCTACGACGCAACGCAACTTTCAATCAATCCCGAACTTGCCGACGTCGGCGAAGTCTTACGACTGGTTCTGGAACACAATCTTCCGCAGATTGAGCGTAAATCTCTACGGTTCTTGACGGAGATTGAACCCAACTGCATGGCGCGCATCGACCCTGTCTATATGAGCGAAGCCTTTGAGAATTTGATTTCAAACGCGATTAAATACAGCCCGTCGGGAAAGCAAATCGCCGTTAGCCTTCAACGTGCATCGGGTTCGCTTCGTGTTTCCGTCAAAGACGAAGGGCAAGGACTTTCCGAAGAAGATATGACAAAACTTTTCGTTCAATTTCAAACCCTTTCTGCAAAGCCAACGGGCGGCGAAAGTTCGACGGGATTGGGCTTGTATATCGTCAAGCAGATTGTTGAAAAACACGGCGGGCGCGTCTGGGCGGTATCTTCGGGCGAGCATCAAGGCGCGACGTTCTTCATCGAGTTGCCCTGCGCTTAAACTTGCCCTCGCTTTTCTGTAACTTCGAAGAAAATGACCGAACATGAAAAAGCACATTGCCGTCGTCGTTTCATCTCACGGCGAAGTTGACGCACCGAGCGTGAAAGCCTACTACGAGAACATGAAGCACATTTTCGCCCATGTCTCTGAAATCATGCCCATTCCCAAACTCGCCCAACTGCTCATTCCGCCGATTGGCGCGGTGATTCAAGCCCGTAAATCAAAAAAGCAAGGCTATGTTTCTCCGATGAACCGCATCAGCGCGGCACAAGCCAAAGGCATTGAAGCCAAACTCCAACAAGAGCACTCACAGACATTTCAATTCACGGTTTTTCATGCGTTTGAAACGACGCCTCCTTACACGCACGACGTTCTGCACGACCTTTTTCATGCTGGCGCGAAATACGACGGCATTATTGCGCTTGTGATGAATCCGATGGAGTCGGCGTTCAGTTGCGGCGCGATTTGCCGCTTTGCGTTGAAGGAACTTGGTGCAAAGGCTTACGCGAAACTGCGCGTCGTTACAGGGCTTTACAAGAATCAGGATTTAATGCGCCTTTACGCTGACCATATTTTCGCTCACGCCTCACACTTCCCCGAAAAAAGCGGATTGATGATTGCACTTCACGGCACGGTGATTTCCGACCGTCAAGGCAAGCCGGTTGCGTTTCATAACGGTTATGCTGAAAATCAACTCCTTTTTACGCTGTTAAAGCAAACGCTTGAACAAGATTCGCGCAACCGCTTTGAACGCATTGAGCCCGCCTACCTCAATCACCAAGTCGGCGGCAAGTGGACGGAGCCGACGCTCGCACAAACCATCTCTGCCTTCAAGAAAAGCGGCGTTGAACATGCTTACCTTTTCGCCGCTGGCTACTTCGCCGATAACAGCGAAACCGAAGGCAATGCCCAATCACACTTGAAAAAATCAGGGTTCAAAACTGCGCACTACATTCCTTGTGTGAATGAATCGGAGGCGTTTGTGTCAATGATGGCGAAAGAAATTGCAGTTGCCGCCGAGCGATTGGAAGCCAGAGGAAAGTTTTTGGAGCAGGCTTAAAACTTAAAACAAAAGGCGACTTTGGAAAATCGCCTTGTTGCTTGTGCCGAAGGTCGGACTCGAACCGACACGTCTTTAAGGGACACTGGATTTTGAGTCCAGCGCGTCTACCAGTTCCGCCACTTCGGCAAATATGTGTGAGCGCGGTCGTGTGCGAGAGGAGGGACTTGAACCCACACGCCTTACGGCACGGGCTTCTAAGACCCGCGCGTCTGCCAATTTCGCCACTCTCGCGCCGTGCTGTTGTTTCAAAAAACAGGGCGCAAATATACGGCTTTTCCAACTTTCACAAAACGCTTTTTAACCCGCCTCAAAGGGCTTACACGGCGGATTGCTCCAATACTTGTCGCATTGCCAGAACATATTCTTCGGCTTTTTTAGCGACCGCTTTTTCAAAGTCGTTCACCGAGCCGAACTCGCCGTCAGGATAAATCACCGCTCGCCCGATGTTGATGAGCGCAGATTGCGCATTGCCGTCAACGCCGTATCGGACGGACTCTTCAAGCGAACCGCCTTGCGCGCCAACGCCTGGAACCAAAAAGCATAATCCTTGCGCCATGGCTCGCAATCGCTTCAATTCTTCGGCGCGATTTGCCCCGACCACCAGCCCAACATTTTCAAATTGATTCCACTCCAACGCCTTTTCAAGCACCGCTTCGTAAAGCAGTTTGCCCTCTTCTAATCGCCGCTCTTCAAAATCTTTTGAGCCGCTGTTTGAGGTGAGGCATAAAATCAGCGTGAGTTTTTCTTTGTAAGAAATGAACGGCTCGATGGAATCGTAGCCCATGTAAGGCGGAACGGTTACGGCGTCAAATCCCCAAGTTTCAAAAAAGGCTGTGGCGTAAAGGCGCGACGTGTTGCCGATGTCGGCGCGTTTGGCGTCGGCAATTGTAATCACATTTTTCGGAAGGTGATGCATGAGCGCATCGAGCGCGTGTAAGCCTTTCAAGCCTAAGGCTTCGTAAAAGGCAAAGTTCGGCTTGTAGGCAATCGCGGCGTCGGACGTGGCGTTGACGATTCATCCGCACCCGACGCTTTCGGAAACGCTGATGGAAGCCGCCGAGGTCTTCTACGGCCACAGCGCGCACACCCTCGCGCGCCCTTCATGACGGAAGAGGGCGCGGTCCGAGGATCGTTTCCAAGCAGCGGATGCCGATGGCGACAGACGGTGGGGACCCGCCGTTGGGGACAGACCCCGAATTAGCTGCCGATGGGGACAGACCCTGAG
>FWPU01003963.1_pt1 | contig 35652 bp, 34 predicted proteins | sample 2228361 | NCBI WGS metagenome assembly FWPU01 (sample SAMEA103939777, study PRJEB20133) | metagenome
GAAGATTCTAACACCCGGACAGTTTGCGAATCCCACGCTTCGGTAGCGCAGTCCTATATAACCGTCGGCTCACCGGGAGGTTCGCCCTCCAGATATTTGCCCCTGCTCCTGCACCGTGCGCTACTTTGCAAGATACACAACGAACGCAGAGCAACACCAAAGCAGGACTCGCTCACGTCGGGGCGTATAGGATGCCAGAACTTGCCGACACTACCAGGAGGTCGCCATGCCACAGCCGGATGTGTGCAAACGGTTTCTCATCTCGTTCTGGTGCGCACCACCCGAAGAGGAGACCACCATCGAACGCTATCGGGAAATCGCGGAATGCGGTTTCAACGTGGTACTTCCGCCCTGCGGTGCGTGGAGTGTGGAGCTGAACCGGCGCATCCTCGACCTTTGTCAGCAGACGGGGCTCAAGGCGATTATCGGCGACGGCAGACTGCTCTCCAAAACGCCCGAAGACCCGGATTTCAGCCGACAGCTCGACGCCGTCATCGTCGACTATGCTCAGCACCCCGCGCTGGGGGGATACTTCCTGATGGATGAACCGAACGCCTCTGCCTTCCCTCTGCTGGGCGCGGTGAACCGATACCTTCTTCAGAAAGACCCCAGACGCCTGCCCTATGTGAACCTCTTCCCGAACTACGCCAGCGAAGCGCAGCTGGGCACCCCTACCTACGACGAGCATATCGCACGTTATATCAAAGAGGTTCAGCCTGCGCTGGTGAGCTGGGACCATTACGCCCTGTTCGAAAACGGTGAGCGAGATATCTACTTCGAGAATCTGGAGATCGTGCGCAAGCACTGCCTGCAGGCGAAACTGCCGTGGGTGCAGATTGTGCTGAGCGTACCGCACGGTCCCTACCGCGACCCCGACGAGGCAGACCTGCACTGGCAGGCATATACCACGCTGGCGTACGGCGCAAAAGGCATCCTGTGGTTTACCTACTGGACGCCTCCGTCCGAGCCACAGTGGCGTTACCGCAATGCCATCATCAACCAGCGGGGGCAACCGTCCGCGAAATATACCATCCTGAAGGAGCTTCATGCACGCATACGAGCCATCGCCCCCGTGCAGATGCGCCTGCGCAGTATGGGCGTGTATCATACCTCACCCGTGCCAAAAGGCGCGACCGGCATCGACAGCCGATCGCCGGTGAAAGCGTGCGATGCCGACAACCTGCTCATCGGCTGGCTGAGCGACGGACAGCGCAGAGACTACCTGTGGGTGGTAAACCGTTCGTTCCGCGAGAGGCGAATCGCCGTGCTGAAGCTGGGAGCTGGCATTCGCGAGGTCGGCGAGGTGGACCAGGGGAACGGTCTGGCCCGCCTTGCGCGTTACGACACGACCCGGCAGAGCCTGCAGGTCGACCTGTCGCCGGGAGCCGGCAGGTTGTTCGTTCTGGCATGACCCATGTCCTCCCTGCGGTACAATAAAGTAACATAGCACATTTCTGCTACACGGGGAGGACGTGCCATGCATACGTTTCTGGGGCTGCCAGTGGATTGTTCGGGATTGCCGGACGCGATGTGTGCAGACATTGCGTTCGTGGACCGGGTGCTGGGTGAAGTGCTGAAAGAGCAGGAAGGCAAACGCCTGCTGGAAGTCGCCCGGCAGATCTACGAGGAGCCGGAAACGACGGATCCGCTGACGCTGATAGAGCGCATTCCTGAACTGAACGAGCCCAGGTTCGTCCACCGACTGCTCCGGGCGTACACCGTGCTGTTCCAGCTGCTGAACACGGTGGAGCAGAAAGAGATCGTACGGGTGAACCGCGAGCGACAGATACAGGCAACGGGAGTGCCTCGCCCCGAGTCCATCCGCGACGCCGTCTGCCGCTTGAAGGAGAGCGGTATGAGCGCAGAGCAGATGCAGGAACTGCTGTATCGCCTGGACATCTGCCCCACCATCACGGCACACCCCACCGAAGCCCGCCGTCGCTCGGTGCTGGACAAACTGTACCGCATCGCAGAACACCTGGCGGAACGGTCACTGCCTCCCACTGCGCCCCGCCTCGACCTGCCGCTGAACACGATGGGCATGGCGGAGAGCAACCTGCGTCGAACCCTCGTTGCCCTGTGGCAGACCGACGAGTTCGCCTCATCCGCCGTCACGCCCCAGGACGAGGTGCGCAACGCCATGTACTTCTTCCAGCACACCATCCTGAACGTGGTGCCCTGGCTGATAGACGACCTGCGCTCCGCGCTGAAGAAGGCGTACCCCGAAGCCAGCTTCGAGATACCAGCCTTCATCCGCTTCCGCTCGTGGGTGGGCGGCGACCGCGATGGTAACCCCAGCGTGACGCCGGAGGTGACCTGGTGGACTCTGCTGACCCATAAGAGGCTTGTGCTCCGGCATTACCTACGCATGGTGCGCGAGCTGCGCCGTGAGTTGACCCTGAGCACGCGCCTGGCGTCCGCGAGTGAGGAACTGCTGATGTCGCTGGAAGAAGACCGCCAGAACATCGCCCTGCCTGCGCCCATCCTCCAGCGTCATCTGCGCGAACCCTATGCGTTGAAGCTGTGCTTTATCGAGGTGCGCCTCAAAGCCACCCTGCGCCACCTGAGCGCACTGAGCGACTTCCACGCAGAGGGACCCTCCTTCGTGGCGCAGTATCCGGCATACGTCCACAGCAAGGAGCTGCTGTCCGACCTCGCTATCATCCAGCGGAGCCTGCGCGACAACCGCGCTCCCGCGCTGGCGGACGAAGGACCACTGGCGAATCTGGTCACGCAGGTGCAGGCGTTCGGTTTTCATCTGGCAACGCTGGACATCCGCCAGCACAGCGACGAACATGCCCGGGCAGTGGACGAGATGCTGACCGCCGCACAGGCGATTCCCTCCGGCAGGCATTATGCGCAGCTGTCGGAAGCGGAGAAGGTGCGCATCCTCACGCGCGAGCTGTGCAGTGCCCGCCCACTCCTGCCGCGCGAGTGGAACGGTTCGCCGCATACGCAGTCGGTTCTGCAGGTATTTGAGGTGATGAAGCACGCCCTGCGCTACATCTCGCCCGATTCGGTGAGGGCGTATGTCATCTCGATGACGCATGGTCTCAGCGACGTGCTGGAGGTGTTATTGCTGGCGAAGGAAGCAGGGCTGGTGCGCTGGCGGGACGGACAGATGGAGAGCGATATCGACGTGGTACCGCTGTTTGAGACCATCCACGACCTGCGCACCTGCCACACGCTGATGAGGAGCCTGTTCGCCAATCGTGCTTACCAGCACCACCTGCGCGCCCGCGGCAACTTTCAGGAGATCATGCTTGGCTACTCCGATAGCAGTAAGGACGGCGGCTATCTGGCAGCAAACTGGTCTCTGCACGAGACGCAGGGGCGTCTGGCTCAGGTGTGCCGTCAGGCAGGGGGGGATTTCCGCCTGTTCCACGGGCGCGGAGGCACCATCGGGCGGGGAGGCGGACGCGCTAATCAGGCGATACTCTCCCAGCCGCCGGGTAGTATGAACGGGCGCATCCGCTTCACCGAGCAGGGGGAGGTGGTGTCGTTCCGTTACGGTCTGGCGCCCATCGCGCACCGCCATCTCGAGCAAATTGCCAGCGCCGTGCTTCTGGCGACCGCCGGTCACAGCCACACCCGCATCCCCAACCGATGGTACATGGCGATGAGGCAACTCGCACACCACTCCATGCAGGTCTATCGCGCGCTGGTGTACCAGGACACGGATTTCTGGACGTTCTACACCCAGGCGACGCCCATCTCGCACATCAGCCGTCTGCCCATCGCCTCGCGCCCGGTCTACCGTCCCAAAGGCGATTCGGTGGGGCTGGAGAACCTTCGCGCCATCCCTTGGGTGTTTGCATGGGTGCAGAGCCGGTATGTGATTCCGGGCTGGTATGGGCTGGGCAGTGCGCTGGAATGGTTCGGCTCGCAGTCGCCCGAGAATATGGCTGTGCTGGAGGAGATGTATCGCAAGTGGTCGTTCTTCCGCATGGTGATCGACAACGCGCAGCTGGAGCTGGTGCGTGCTCACCTGCCCACCGCCAAACTGTACGCCTCACGTGTACAGCCACAGTCGGTGGCACAACGGTTGCATGACCTGATCGAACAGGAGTATCACCGCACCGTGCAGTGGATACTGCGTATCACAGGACAGACGGAGCTGATGCAGAACGCCAGGGTCATCCGCCACACCGTGCAGTTGCGCAACCCGGCAGTGATGCCGCTGAGCAAACTGCAGCTGGCTCTGCTAGACCTGTGGGACAGGCGGGCGGAACACGAGGAGCAGGACACCTGGCGCGATGCTATCTTGCTAAGTATCGCAGGCATTGCGGCGGCGATGCAGAGCACAGGATGAAAAGAGCGGCGCCGTGAAAGGCGCCGCTATGTACAGGTCTAAGAGGTGCTCGTGATCTGCTCGACTACTGTGTTGCGGATTCGGCAGATTCGGCTTTGGCGGATTTGCTCTTGGGGTCACCTGGCAGGGTGCCCGCCTTCAGCTCCTCGCCGTTCGACACGCCGTCCTTATCCGAGTCGAGCTTCTCGATAGATTTCAGGATCTCGGCGGTCAATTCCTTCGTCTTCTTCTCCTGCATCGCCTTATGGATATCCTTGCCGTAGACGTTCAGCTCCTTGCCCTTCACGTGGCACACGGCGCACTTTGCCTTCGCCAGGTCGCTGTCCTTGGGAGCAGGATAGGTCTTGGTGAACAGCACCTGCATCTTGGGCGATGCCAGCGCCGCCATGACCAGACCGAAGGTTACCAGCGTGGTCACCACCAACTTGGTCACTCTCATTCGCTTCTACCTCCTGTAGTGTTCTGTTGTCGCGCGTTCCGGTGTGATGAACCGTCTCAAACGCTCAAGACATGAGACCGGAGTGACCGGCTACTTGCCTGCGGGTTTGCTCTTGGGGTCACCCGGCAGGGTGCCTGCTCTGAGCTCCTCGCCGTTAGACACGCCGTCCTTATCCGAGTCGAGATTTTCGACAGATTTCAGGATCTCGGCGGCCAAATCCTTCGTCTTCTTCTCCTTCATGACCTTGTCCACGTCCTTGCCGTACACGTTCAGCTCCTTGCCCTTCACGTGGCAGACCGCGCATTTGGCTTTCGCCAGCGCGCTGTCCTTGGGTGCAGGGTACGCCTTCAGAAAGGTCACCAGATACTTGGGGGTAGCCAGCGCACTCATCATCAGAGCCAGCACCAGTACACTAACCAGCACAAATCTGACTTTCATCCGATACATCCTCCTTCACCTTCGTGAAATATCCGTCCATATCCATTATATAGCTGACTTTGCCTATCTACATGCAGTTACGCCATTTTTCCTCGAAAACGCGAACCGCCTATCGTATTCACACCCATCGAAAGACATTTAGCGAAACTATGCTTTCTGCGGGCGCAAAACGCTTCCGAAAGCCGTACCGTTCGGGTATAATCGATACACGCCCGACGGCTAACAGTCTGAGTCGGGGCGCAGGGGGAGTGAACATGAAGCGCGAACGATATGAAGAAGGCAAATATGAAGAGTTCCAGCCGCCGGAGACCTCCCTGCGTGCGTTAACTCTGCTTGACGAAATCCTTCGCGCTCGTCCACCGCAGGACGCTCGGCTCCTCAACTACCTGCTGTTGCTGAGGCATCAGCTGGAGGTGGACGAGAAGCAATTCCAGGAGGCGCAGAAGGCACTGCAGGAGTACGAGCAGGTCTACGAAAAGCTCACCTCTCCGGCAAACCGCATTGGCGTGTATCTTGGTGCGCCCGCCGAAGGCATTGCCCTGATTGCGGTCGGCGACACCGAGTACTATGCGAACATCGATCCGAAACTGGATGCCAGCACTCTCAAAGTGGGCACCCGCGTGCGTATCAATGAGGCGTTTGCCGTCGTCGGCGATCTGGGCTATCATCCGCAGGGGCCCATCGTGAAGGTGCAGGAAGTGCTGGAGGACGGACGACTGCGCGTGGCATCCGACCCCCAGGGCATGTCGGGTCGGCTGATCCTGCGCGGGCACGACCTGCAGGACGTGACCATCAAGCCGGGCGACGAGGTGCGCCTGGAACCGAACCTGAAGGTGGCACTGGAGCACTTCGCCCAGCGCGAGGCACGCGACTACTACTTCGAAGAGGTGCCGGAGATACCCTGGAGCGCTATCGGTGGTCAGGAAGAGGCTATCCGCGTCATCCGCGACACCATCGAACTGCCTCTGCTCCACCCGGAGCTCTTCCGCAAGTTCGAGAAACAGCCCATCAAAGGCATCCTGCTGTACGGTCCGCCCGGCTGTGGCAAGACGCTGATCGGCAAAGCCACCGCCTACAACCTCACGCAGGAGTATCGCAAGCAGATGAACCGCGATGTCAAAGAGTACTTCATGTACATCAGCGGTCCCAAAATACTGAACATGTGGCTGGGCGAAAGCGAGCGCATGGTGCGCGAAATCTTCGCCGCCGCCCGCGAGAAGGCACGCGAGGGCAATCTGGTCTTCATCTTCATCGATGAAGCCGAATCGATCCTGCGCGTGCGCAACTCCGGCAGATTCACCCACATCTCCAACACGGTGGTGCCGCAGTTCTGCGCCGAGATGGATGGGCTCGTGTCGCTGGAGAACGTGGTGGTGATGCTCACCTCCAACCGACCGGACTATATCGACCCCGCCATCCTGCGTCCCGGGCGCATCGACCGCAGGGTGAAGGTCTCTCGCCCCGATAAGCGGGCTTCGCGGGACATTCTGGCAATCTACCTGCATCCCAACATCCCGCTGGACCCCGCTACGGTGCGCGAGTACGGCTCGGAAGAGTCAGCGCGCGAGGCATTGCTGGACGGCGCCATCGAATATCTGTGGCGCAAACACGCGGAAACCGAGTTTGTGCAGGTGTACCTGCGCAACGGCTCGGTGGAGACCCTCTACTGGCGCGACCTGGTGAGCGGCGCTTTGCTCAAGTCGGTGGTCGATCGGGCAAAGGACTATGCCATCAAACGCGCCATCGAGTGCGGGGAGGATAGCGGTATCTCTCTGCAAGACCTCCAGCAAGCCATCCGCATGGAGTACAAGGAGAGCGAAATCTTCCCGAAGTCCGACTCGCAGGAGGACTGGCTGAAACTGCTGGACTACGAGCCGGACAACGTGGCAGACGTGCGCCCGATCCGCCCGCAGGACCGCGAGCGACAGTCTGCAACCCGGCGAAACATCGTATAGGCGGAAGACAATGCAGAGGTTGGTCGGGCTGGAGACCGAATACGGTATCTACATCGAGGGCAAAAACCCCTCAGAGCTGGTGTTCGAAGCGGCGGAGGTGGTGCGGTGCTACACTGCCTCCCCCTTCGTGACCGGCTGGGACTACCGGCGCGAAGACCCGCGCAAGGACGCCCGCGGGTTCCACGTGGACTACCTGCAGACCGATCCGGTAGATGCCCAGTACGACGCCGAAGGCACCTCCACCGCCAACCTGTCCGGGGAGACGCGCAGTGACCGCGTCCTGCCCAACGGCGCCCGCCTGTACAACGACCACGGACATCCGGAATACTCCACGCCAGAGTGCGTCAGCCTGCGCGAGCTGGTGGCACAGGACCGGGCGGGCGAGCGTATCGTCTGGTCGTGCGCGCAGGAGTACATGAAGCGCACCGGGCTGAAGGTGCACATCTACAAGAACAACACCGACTTCCACGGGGCAAGCTACGGCTGTCACGAAGGCTACCTGATGCGTCGTACCGTGCCCTTCGATGCCATTATCCGGGGCATGATGCCCTTCTTTGTCACGCGCATCCTGTATGCAGGTGCGGGCAAGGTGGGCGTGGAGTCGCCCGGCGTGTTCGGTGATGTGCCCTATCAGCTCTCCCAGCGGGCGGATTTCTACTCGGTGGAGGCAAGCGTGGACACCCTCTACCAGCGCCCCATCATCAACACGCGCGACGAGCCACACGCCACGCCTTCGCGCTACCGTCGCCTGCATGTCATCTGTGGCGACGCCAACATGAGCGAATACGCCACCGCCCTGAAGGTGGGTACGACGCGCCTTGTGGTGGAGATGATTGACATGGGGTGGCAACCGGGCATCGCCATCCGCAACCCGGTGGAGACCGCCCGCCGACTATCGCGCGACCCCGAGTGGAAATGGGAAGTGGAGCTGGAAGACGGACGCACCATGCCCGCCATCGAGGTTCAGCGCCTGTACCTGCGGGAGGCGCAATCGCGCTTCGCCCACGCGGATACCGAAACGCAGTGGCTGCTGATGGCATGGGAAAGCACGCTGGACGCCCTGGAGCGCGACCCGCAGGAACTGCACGACAGCCTCGACTGGGTGGCGAAACGGCTGTTGCTCGAGCAGTTCATTGAGAACGAGGGCGTGTCGTGGAACGACCCCCTTGTGCAAAGTCTCGATTTGACTTATCATAGTATCGACCCACAGGACGGTTTGTTCGCGGGTCTGGAACAAATAGGGGCGGTGAGGCGCGTAGTAACGGATAAGGACATCGAGCGTGCCATGTCCCATCCGCCTGCCAGCACCCGCGCGTGGGTGCGCGGCACTCTGGTGGAACGCTACCCGGAGGCGGTCAGCGCGGTCACCTGGAGTCGAATAGCGCTGAGCTTCGGCGAGCAGGCGATCAGCCTGGACCTGCGCGACTGGGTTACCCAGCGGGTGCCGCAGAAGGTGCAGAAGCTGGCAAAGGCACACAACCTGACGGAGTTCGTGAACATATTTCGCGAACTGCACGCCTCGCGCAAGCACGAAGCAGAAGGAGGAAATCAGCCATGCAGTGGCGAGCAGACGACCGATTAACCCGAACCATCCCTTCCGACCCGATCACCCGGAAGGGCGGAGAGGAAGATGGTCCCACCACGCCCAAGGTGAACCGACCGGACGTGAACGACCTGCTGAAGCGTATGAAGCGCGTAGACCCTAACCAGGCGCGGCGCTACCGCCAGCGTAGTGGAGAGTAATCGGTGGGCGAACGCTTATCGGCAAATACCAGTGGCGACTTCATGATGCTGTTGCGGTCGCGTGGGCTGTGGCGCGAGCCGGAGTCCGTGCCTGCCGAGCCGACGCGTACCCCGCTGACCGAGGTTCACGGTACCACAGTCATCGCGCTGAAGTACCGCGAGGGGGTGCTGAATGTGGGCGACCGGCGCGCGACTTCCGCCAACGCGATTATGTACGACCGCGCGGAGAAGATTCTGCCGCTGGATGACTATACGCTGATCGCCATTGCCGGCTCGTACGCCCGCGCGATGGAGATCGTGCGCTACCTCCAGCACTCGTTCAAGTACTACGCACGCACGCAACTGCAGGAGATGAGTCTGGAGGGCAAGCTGGCGGAGGTGTCGCGTGCGCTGGCGGGCAACCTCAGCTTCGCCCTGCAGGGTATCGGATTGTTCATTCCGGTGGTTTCGGCGTACGACGTGCACCGTGGCGAGGGGCGCATCTTCTTCTACGACGGCATGGGCGCGCGCTTCGAGAGCGTGGAGTTTGGAGCGGCTGGCTCCGGTTCCGAACGCATCCGGGGCGTGTTCGACTACATCATCAAGACGAAGGGACCCTTCCACGAGATGACGCTGGAGGAGGCTCTGCGCGAATCGATGCTGTTGCTGGACATCGCCGCCGACCTCGACTCGGCGACGGCGGGCATCGAGAAGGTGTTGCCCATCGCACGCGCCGTCACCGCAGACGGTATTCTGGAAATACCCGAGGAGCAGTTAGCCGAAATCAAAGCCAGTTTGAAGCGGTAAACCACTCTTCGCATCTTTGAGAACATCAGGGAAAACAAAACGATGGTCTATACCCCCTACGATTTCAACGAGAGCGTGCGCCACCGCACGGAATATATCGAGGAGAGGCTGAGGGACGGCAGTCCAGTCGCCGGCATCAGCTACGACGGCGGCGTGCTGTTGCTGACCTTGCGCCGTACTCAGCGCAAGATCTTCGAGATTTACGACCGGCTGATGTTCGCGGGGCTGGGCAATCAGAGCGACCTCGAGGTGATCCGCGTGGGCGCGATCGATTTTGCTCATCAAGAGGGCTACGCCCGCAGTCCCGACGACGTCACCATCCAGCGGGTGGTGGGTTTTGCCATCAGCCCGGGCGTGAAACGTGCCTTTGGCGACGTGCTGAACGCGCCGTTCGTGGTGCGCGCCCTCTTTGCCGAGATGGGCAGGAAGCCCGAAGACGACCTGTTCTACACGCTGAACTACGACGGCGAGTTCGTCTCGCTGAACTGGGCAGCGGCGGTGGCAGGAACACCCGAAGCCGAAGAGCAGATGATTCGCCAGCTGGTTCCCGAAGGTGCGGAGGGTGCGCCCGACCTGCAGACCGCGCTGAAGCGTGCGGTGCGAGCGTGGGCTGTAGGCAGGTTATGGGCGCTGGATGCTCATCTGGAGGAAGAAGGAGCGGAAAGCCTCAGCGAGGAACGCATCCAGCAGTTCCTGCGCGAACAACTGGACGAACTGCAGGTGGAGGCGGCGGTGCTGGATCGCTTCACCAAACGCGAGCGCAAGTTCCGCCTGCTCAAGCCGGAGGAGGTTCTGCCAGCGATAGACGCAGGATGATGAGCGAAGCCTAACCCCCTTCCCCTTCCCTGCGAGGGAAGGGGTGAAAACCACCTCTCCCCGACTCGGGGAGAGGGCGGGAGAGGGGTTGACAGGAGAACCTAACCCCCTTCCCCTTCCCTGCGAGGGAAGGGGTGAAAACCACCTCTCCCCGACTCGGGGAGAGGGCGGGAGAGGGGTTGACAGGAGAACCTAACCCCCTTCCCCTTCCCTGCGAGGGAAGGGGTGAAAACCACCTCTCCCCGACTCGGGGAGAGGGGTCAACAACCATTCACGGAGGTGCAGGTCTATGGAAAACCGGATATTCGGCATCGAGACGGAATTCGGGTGCCTCGTGCGTGACGAAAATATAGGTAGACCCGATCGGGTGGCGGAGAAGGTCAAAGACTGTGTGTTCTACCGCCTGCGACGGGGACTAATCGACCTGCACAGCCGTGACTTCGCCTTCGAACCGGCGCGGGGTGGTGGTTTCCTCATTAACGGTGGACGTCTCTACATCGACGCAGTAGGCGACCACGAAGAGTACGCCACGCCCGAATGCTCACGTCTGGCAGACCTCGTAGCGCACGAGAAAGCAGGACAGCGCATCCTGCTGGAGGCTCTGCAGTCGCTGGGATGGCAGGACAAGGTCTCGTTCTACAACAATGCAGTCGACCACTTCGGTGGACATACCTTCGGCTGTCACGAGAACTATCTGGTCAGTATCGAAGACCGTTACTTCCTCGACTCGCTGTATAACCTTCTGCCTTTCCTGGTGACGCGCCAGATTTTCGCGGGAGCCGGGCGCGTAGGCGGACATCGCCTGAACTACAACGACTTCTCCAACAACATCATGGACTTCAGCGAGCACGAGATGGACTACGTTTGGGTCAGCCGATTCTATGCGGTGGAAATCGACCCCACGGTGGACTTCCAGCTCTCCCAGCGGGCGGACCATATCGTGAAGACCATCTCGTCGCGCGTGCGGTTCAACCGCGCCATCATCAACCCCAAGTGGGACAGCTACTACTCGTACAACAGCATGCACCGCCTGCACATCCTGTTCGGCGAGGGCAACATGAGCGAGTATGCCACCGCCCTCAAAATCGGCACGACGAGCCTGGTACTGGACCTGCTGGAGCGCAACCTCATCAAGCCGGATGTGCGCCTGGCAGACCCCCTGGAAGCTCTGCGCAGTGTCAGCCGTGACCCGACATGGCGCTGGATCGTGCGCCGGTACGACGGCTCCACCATCAGCGCGATCGACCTCCAGCGCATCTACCTGCAAGCGGCGAAGGAACACCTCGCCGGACGCGACAGCGACACCGATTGGGTCTTGCGGGAATGGGAGTTCGTGCTGGACGCACTGGAACTGGACCCGATGAGCCTCGACGACCGCCTGGACTGGGTGGCGAAGCGCAAACTGCTGGACGCCTTCCGCCAGCAGGAAGGGCTGAGCTGGCAGGACGACATGATGTTCAGCCTCGACATGGAATACCACAACACCGACCCCTCGCGTGGGCTGTACTATGGGCTGGTGGAAGCGGGCATGATGCAACGCATCGTCACCGACGAAGACATCCAGAACGCCACCACCACCGCGCCCGACAACACCCGCGCCTATGGACGCAGCCGCGCCATCCAGCACTTGCTGGCATCGCGCAACCGCGCCTATATCGTGGACTGGGACATGGTGTATGTGGACAAGGGGCGACAGCTGGAACTGCGCAACCCCTTCCGTACCTACGAAAAGGAAGCCGAGCGGTTCATCCGGGGTCTGTAAGGGCTCCTGTCCCCCGCATTTCCCCGCAAAAGACCGGGAATCTGCAGGGTAAGCACGCTCGTGCAGAGAATCCCTGTTGCGCATACCCACAAGAGGAGGCGCAGGCATGGCAACACATGCACGCGAGAAGCTGGCGATTGATGGGGGCGCCCCTGTCCGCACGAAGCCGTGGCCGCCGTGGCCCGTTTTCGATGAAACAGAGGAACAGGCGATTCTGGACGTGGTGCGCAGTGGCAAGTGGTGGTCGGTAGAGGGCACCAGAGTGCGCGAGTTCGAGCAGGCGTTCGCTCGCTTTCAGGACGCGAAGTATGCCGTCTGCGTCACCAACGGCACGGCGGCGCTGGAGGTGGCACTCCGCGCAGCGCACATCGGCTGTGGCGACGAGGTCATCGTGCCGCCCTACACCTTTATCGCTACCGCCACCGCCGTGCTGGCAGTGGGCGCCACGCCAGTGTTTGTAGACGTGGAGGAGGAGAGCCTCAACATTGATCCCGCCAAAATCGAGGAAGCCATCACGCCGCGCACACGCGCCATCATCCCGGTGCACATCGCGGGCTGTCCTGCCGATATGGACGGTGTGCTGGAGGTGGCTCGTAAGCACAACCTGCTGGTGATTGAGGACGCGGCGCAGGCACACGCCGCCGAGTGGAAGGGCACCAAAGTGGGCGCCATCGGCGATATGGGCTGTTTCAGCTTTCAGGCGAGCAAGAACCTGAACGCTGGCGAAGGCGGCGCCGTAATTACCAACGACGAGCACTGGGCAGATCAGGTGTGGTCGGTGCACAACGTGGGGCGAGTGCGTGGAGGTCGCTGGTACGAGCATCACGTGCTGGGCAGTAACTTCCGCATGACCGAGTTTCAGGCGGCAATACTGCTGTGCCAGCTCCGGCGACTGCCCGAACAGACCGAACGGCGCACCCGCAACGCGCAGAAGCTCTCGGAGATGCTCAGCCAGATACCGGGCATCCGTCCGCCACGTCCAGACCCGCGCGTCACCCGTCATGCCTATCACCTGTACATCTTCCGCTACTATCGTGACGCCTTTGGCGGGCGACCGCGCGAGGACTTTCTGAAAGCGTTGAACGCGGAGGGTATTCCCTGCAGTGCCGGTTATGTGCCTCTGTACAGGGAGCGCGTCTTCCTGAACCGCCCGAACTCCGCCGACCTGTGCCAGCTCAGCCGCCTGAAGGACTACTCGCAGGTGCACTGCCCCGTGTGCGAGCGTGCCTGCGCGGAAGAGGCGGTCTGGCTGTACCAGAACATGCTGTTGGGCGATGAAGAGGACATGGCAGACATCGCCACGGCTATCGCCAAGGTTCAGCGCGCCTTCGCGGGGTGACGCTCGTGCAGAAGAGCGGTATAATGGTTCTTGAATCGCACACTCTGGACATCACGGAGCCGAGATGAGTGACCTTTTTCGGTTGACCGTTCACGAATCATCGCAGTTGCTGAGAAAGGGCGAGGTGAGCAGTCGCGAGCTCACGCAGGCGGTGCTGGAGCGTATCGAGGCGGTAGAGCCGACGGTGCGTGCCTACATCACGCTCACACCCGAGCTGGCGCTTCAGCAGGCAGAGGAAGCAGACCGTCTGCTCAGCACTGGCGAGGCAAGCGACATACTGACAGGCATCCCGCTGGCGCTGAAGGACAACCTCTGCACGCGCGGTGTGCTGACTACCTGCGCCTCGAAGATTCTGCACAACTTCGTGCCGCCCTACGATGCGCACGTGGTAGAGGGTTTGCGACGACGTCAGGCGGTGTTCGTCGGCAAGACCAATATGGACGAGTTCGCGATGGGTTCTTCTACCGAGAACTCGGCGTTCTTCGTCACGCACAACCCGTGGAATCTGGATTGCGTGCCCGGCGGAAGCAGTGGCGGCTCGGCGGCGGCAGTGGCGGCGGATATGTGCATCGCTGCGCTGGGTTCGGATACCGGCGGCTCCATTCGCCAGCCTGCCGCGCTGTGCGGGGTGGTAGGCATGAAACCCACCTACGGGCGCGTGAGCCGATACGGACTGGTGGCGTACGCCTCCTCGCTCGACCAGATAGGTCCCATCACCAAGGACGTGACCGACTGCGCCATCCTGATGAACGCCATCTGCGGAAAGGACCACCGCGACTCCACCAGTGTGGACGTTCCGGCGCCCGACTTCACCTCCGCGCTGGTACCGGAGGTAAAAGGTCTGCGCATCGGCGTACCGAAAGAGTTCTTCGCGCAGGGCGTGGCGCCCGAGGTGGCGGATGCGGTCTATCAGGCGGTGCGCCTGCTGGAAAGCCTAGGTGCGGTGGCGGAAGAGACTTCCCTGCCCTACATCGAGTATGGTCTGGCGTGCTACTACATCCTCGCGCCTGCCGAGGCGAGCTCGAACCTTGCGCGATACGATGGCGTGAAGTACGGCTGGCGCACGCAGGAACTGGCAGGGCATATCGACATGGTGGAGAAGACGCGCGGTGAGGGCTTCGGCGCGGAGGTCAAACAGCGCATCATGATCGGCACGTACGCACTGTCGGCAGGCTACTACGACGCCTACTACCTGAAGGCGCAACAGGTGCGCACGCTCATCCGTCGCGATTTCGACCGCGCCTTCGAGCAGTACGACGTGCTGGTTACCCCCACCTCGCCCACGGTGGCGTTCCGCATCGGCGAAAAGGCAGACGACCCGCTGGCGATGAAGCTGGCGGATGTGTGCACCATCCCGGTCAACATCGCAGGCTTGCCCGCGCTGGCGATGCCCTGTGGCTTTTCGGACGGGTTGCCGATCGGTCTGCAGATTATCGGCAAGCCATGGGATGAGGAGACGATATTACGCGTGGCGTATACCTACGAGCAGGCGACCGACTGGCATCGGCGCAAACCGACGCTGTAGAGGGGAGTCACCATGTTTGTGCGCGCATGGCTGGAAAAGTGGCACCAGTGGAAGGCAAGGCGGTTGCGCCATGCTCGCACCAGATCGCTGTGGGCACAGGCGCGGGAGCGGGTCTCTCGCATCTTGCGTGCTTATCGTTCCCTGCCGGGGCACGGCAGAGCGTGCCTGCGCGACCTGCCCGAATCGCTGGAGCGTTTGCAGAAGGGCATCTATGAGCACCTGCTTCAGCAAGACCGGATACTGATCCATGTTCCGCCAGACCGGTGGTTCCAGCGGCTGTGGTTTGGCGCGATCGCATGGTGGCATGAACACCGCGGCGAGATTGAGCTGGCGATCACCTACCGGCTCACGCTCAAGCAGCTGGAAGAGGCTCGCCGGCATCGAAACAAAGTGCTGTTGCAGGCGCGACAGATCGAGGCGCAGGTCCAGCAGTGGCTGGTAGCGCTGGATGTGCTGCACGATAGGGTGGTGCTGTTGCATTCACAACCGCAGGCTGCTCCACAACCGCCCGAAGGACTGCTGGAGGCTCTGCGGGCACTTCAGCAGGAGGTTTCTCACTACCAGCAGAGCCTGGAGGAGGTGGAGGAGTGGCTGAATCAGGGCAGGAGGTGACAGCCATGACCCTGCGCGAGTTTACCAACACCACCCGCAAGCAGGTCTTTGAAGCGCTTCGGCACCGGATGCCGCCGCCCATCGGGCACTTCGACCGCAAGACATTCGAAGAGGCGGTGCAGATGCGCGAGGTGCAGATGGGTGGGGCACACTACACGCCGCACAGCGTGGTTCTGGAGTTCGTCTTCCTGCACGACAACCCGGGCGCGCCGCTCATCCTGAGCGTGGAGGTAGAGACGCCGGAGCCGGTGGTCTTTATGCCCGTGCCAGACTGGGTGCAGGAGGATGTGTGGCAGGGCGAGGTCAAGGGGACGTTTCGCCTGCGTTCCGAGGCAGAACGGATGCTTAACGCCTTCCAGCATCACGTGCTGGAATGCGAGAATCTGCACTACTTTGAAGAGCGTCCCGTCCCTCGCCGCGAATAGGATGACGAGGGGATGGCTTCGCCAGACGTGTCGTTGCGAGTAGCGAAGCGACAAAGCAATCCCCCATCGGCTACCGGGGTTCGCAGGGGATTGCTTCGCCTGCTGGCGCAGGCTCGCAATGACACAGTGTGTGTTCTTTTATCGTCATTCTGTCGTCATTTTATGTCATTCTGAGCGAAGCGAAGAATCTCTGAGATGCTTCGGCTTGCGCCTCAGCATGACAATATTAGCGTCTTTGTGAGCGCGGGAATGGTAACCTAACCCCTGCCCCCTTCTCCGCGAGGGAAGGGCGAAACGTCTTTCCCCGCGTCGGGGAGAGGTCGGGAGAGGGTTCAATACCGAAACCTAACCCCCGTCCCCTTCCCTGCGAGGGAAGGGGAGAAAACACCTCTCCCCGCGTCGGGGAGAGGTCGGGAGAGGGGTCTACATTAGAAAACGAGGCAACGCAGATGCAGAAAGTGAGTTACGATCATCGTGCTGTCACCATCGACGGGAAACGGACGCTCCTGATCAGTGGAGCGATACACTATCCACGCAGTACCCCGGACATGTGGCGCCCGTTGATGGAGCGCAGTAAAGAGGCTGGACTGAACGCCATCGAGACATACGTCTTCTGGAACTTCCACGAAAGACGGCGCGGGGTGTACGACTTCTCAGACAGGCTGGATATTCGCCGGTATCTGGAGACGGCGCGTGAGCTGGGGCTGTACGTCATCCTGCGCATCGGTCCGTACATCTGCGCGGAAATCAACTACGGGGGCTTTCCCACATGGCTACGCGATGTGCCGGGCATCCAGATGCGCACCGATAACGAAGTCTTCCTGCGCGAGAAGGAGAAGTGGGTTCGCCTGTTCTGTGACTATGTACGCCCCTACTTCGCTCCCAATGGCGGGCCGATCATTCTGGCGCAGATCGAGAACGAGTACGGCAACGTGGCGTGGATGTACGGCGAGGCAGGTGAACACTACCTTCGCCGCGTCGCCGAGATGGCAGAGTCCCTGCAGGTAGGGGTGCCTTGGGTGATGTGCAAGGGCAGTGCGCCGGGCACCATCGAGACCATCAACGCTTTTTACGCCCACCCACTGCTGGACGAATACTTCGCCCAGTACCCGGACAAGCCTGCCCTGTGGACCGAACACTGGCCCGGCTGGTACGACCTCTGGGGCTATCCGCACAACCGGCGCGCACCGGAGGACGTCGCATACGCCGCCGCTCGCTTCTTCGCCGCGGGCGGTACCGGCATGAACTACTACATGTGGCACGGCGGAACCAACTTCGACCGTGAGGCGTGCTATCTGCAGACCACCAGCTACGACTACGACGCCCCGCTGGACGAGTACGGCCTGCCCACCACCAAGATGTACCATCTGGGTCGCCTGCATCGCATCCTGCAGGAGTACGCCGACGTACTGGTAGAGAGCGAACGCGCCCAACCGGAGAGCCTGCAGGACGGCGTCAGCGCATACTCCTACTCACAGGATGGTCGCACGCTGACCTTTCTGTGCAACGACAACGAGGTGCAGGCGGTGCACGTGTCGTACGGAGGGCGTCGCTACGATCTGCCACCGAAGTCGGTGACGCTCATCGGCGACAGTCAGCCGCTGATGAACACGGCGCAGATCGAGCCGCGCTACGTGGTCGAGCGACGTATGGTGGCTTGCGATCCGAACCTGTCGCCGTTCCAGTGGTGGGTGGAACCCATCCCGACCGAACACGCCAACCCTCTGCATCCCCCCGTACTTTCCGATAAGCCGGTGGAGCAACTGCAGTTCACACACGACGAAACCGACTACTGCTGGTACATCGCCAAGGTGATGATCCTGCCCCATCAGGCGGGTGCGGGCGTGCTGGAACTGCAGGGCGTGGCAGACGTGGTGCACGTGTTCGTGGACGGGCAGTTCGCAGGCACTACCCGAGGACCCCTGCTGGAAGACCGTGATCTGGACAATCTCGAGACCTTCACCCAGCGTTTCGAGATGAACCTGACGGCGGGTGAGCACACGCTGGCAATCCTGTGCTGTGCGCTCGGTGTGATTAAGGGCGACTGGATGCTGGGCAAGCACAACATGGCGGATGAGCGCAAAGGCTTCTGGGGCGCCCTGCTGTGGCGTGGGGAAGCCCTGCACGCGCCGTGGCGCATCGTGCCGGGTCTGCAGGGCGAACACTGCCGGGTGTATGCCGAGGGCGTAGCGCTGGTGCAGTGGGAGAGCAGTCTGGAAGTGGCGCGAGGGAAGCCGTTGTGCTGGTGGAAAACCACCTTCGAGCGCCCGAAGACCGATGCCCCGCTCGCACTTGACCTGACCGGCATGACCAAGGGCATCGCGTGGCTGAACGGGCGGTGCATCGGGCGTTACTGGATGACGCCGGGCACCGGCCAGCCTTCGCCGTGGCTCGCGCCTGCTGTGTATCAGGAAGGCGAAGGACAACCCACCCAGCGCTACTATCATCTGCCCCGAGCGTGGCTGAGCGAGCAAAATGTGCTCGTGCTGTTCGAAGAGGTAGGCGGTGACCCGACGCAGGTACGACTGTGCTATCGGGAGTAGAAGCGACCATGAGCAAACCGATAACCGTTGCTTTCATCGGTGCAGGCAGTCACGCCAACTATGCGCACTATCCCTCCCTCGCCGAGATGGAGGATGTGCGGATAGCGGCGGTGTGCGACCTCTCGCCCGAGCGCGCCTCCGCAACCGCTCAACGCTGGAACATCCCGCGCACCTACTCCGACTATCGTCAGATGCTCCAGGAGATCGAGCCGCAGGTGGTGTACATCATCATGCCGCCGCACCAGATGTTCGACATCGTGGCGGACTGCCTGAATCGCCGACTGCATGTGTTCATCGAGAAGCCGCCGGGTATCACCGTGGAGCAGACGCGCAACCTCGCCCGCCTCGCCGAGAAGAACGGCTGTTTGACGATGGTCGGCTTCCAGCGACGCTTTGTGCCGGTGGTGGTGCAGGCGCGACGTCGGGTAGAGGAGCGTGCCGCGATCACCCAGTGCCTGGCGCGGTTCGTCAAAAGCGGCGGCACAGAACCGTATTACGGAGGCGCGGTGGACATCCTCACCTGCGATGCAATCCACGCGGTGGACAACCTGCGCTGGATGGGTGGCGAGGTGAAGAAGCTGGTCAGCTCAGTGAAACGGTTCCACTCGCCAGTGGACAACGCCTTCAATGCGCTGGTGGAGTTCGAGAGCGGCGCGGTGGGCATTCTGCTGACCAACTGGGTGACGGGCAGGCGCATCTACTCGGTGGAGATGCACTCTCTCAACATCTCCGCCTATGCCGAACCCGACGACCGCGCCGTTATCTACCGCGACGGCTCGCTGGAGCCAGAGGTAATCCTCAACACCGAGGCGGCAGGCAGTGACGCACCGCACCGCTACCTGGGCTTCTACGATGAGAACCGGCACTTTATCGACTGCATTCGAAGCGGTCAACAGCCGCAGACCTGCTTTGCCGACGCGGTGAAAACGATGGAGCTGGTGGAGAGGATTGCCCGTGAGCGTCTATGATCTGCTACGGCGAGGTCTGGTCATCCCCGCCAGCCCGCTCGCGCTGAACGCACAACGGCAGTGGGACGAGCGCAGACAGCGCGCCCTGTGGCGGTACTATTCCGATGCGGGCGCAGGCGGTATTGCCGTGGCGGTGCACACCACGCAATTCGCCATCCGCGACCCGAAAATCGAGCTGTTTCGCCCCCTGCTCCAGCTGGCGCAGGAGGAGATGAACCGGCTGGATTCGAGGCGTGCGGAACCGCTATTGCGTATCGCGGGGGTGTGCGGGCACACTGCGCAGGCGATTCAGGAGGCGGAAACGGCGCGCGAGCTGGGCTTCCACGCCGGGTTGCTCAGCCTTTCCACTTTGCGGGACGCCGACGACGATGCGCTCATCGACCACTGCCGGAAGGTGGCAGAGGTCATCCCGCTCATGGGCTTCTATCTCCAGCCTGCGGTCGGCGGACGGGTGCTGAGCTATGCCTTCTGGCGACGGTTCGCCGAGATCGACAATGTGGTCGCCATCAAAATCGCCCCCTTCAACCGCTACCAGACGCTGGATGTGGTGCGTGCCATCGCCGAAGCCGGGCGCGACGACATCGCCCTCTACACCGGCAACGACGATAACATCGTGCTGGATTTGCTGACCCCGTATCGTTTCACCATCAACGGCAAACAGGTGGAACGGCGCATCGTGGGCGGACTGCTGGGGCACTGGGCGGTGTGGACCAGACGCGCGGTGGAACTGCTGGAACGATGCCATGCCGTCGCCCACTCGCCGACCGTTCCCGCGGACCTTCTGCGTCTGGCGGTGGAGGTCACCGACTGCAACTCTGCCTTCTTCGACGCCGCCAATGGCTTTCGCGGATGTATCGCAGGCATCCACGAGGTATTGCGCCGTCAGGGACTGCTGGAAGGCGTCTGGTGCCTGAACCCCGACGAGACCCTCAGCCCGGGGCAGATGGAGGAGATCGACCGCGTCTACCGAAGCTATCCCCATCTCAACGACGACGCCTTTGTCGCAGAGCATCTGCACGAATGGCTGGCATAGGGAGTTGACATGGCACGCTGGGCAAGACTGACGAGCATCAGCTTTCTGGGACAGGGCAATCGGGAGGCGAACCTGCAGACCGCCCTGCGCCTCGTCGAGCAGGCTCTGTGGGACAAACTCGACCTGCTCCTGCTACCCGAAACCTTCACCGGGCTGGGCATGGGCGAGCGGGACTGGCTCAATACCGCCGAGCCGATGGACGGCGAAACCGTCACCCGTCTGAGCCAGATCGCCCGACAGCACCGCACGTGGGTTGCCTGCCCTGTCCTGCTCAAACATCGCAGTGCGATTACGAACAGTATCCTGCTGATCGATCGCAGAGGCGAGATCGCGGGCAGGTACGACAAGATGTTCCCCACCCTCGGCGAGCTGTCGATGGGGGTGACGCCGGGCGCGGAGGCAACGGTCATCGAAACCGACTTCGGCAGGATGGGTTTCGCCATCTGCTTCGACCTGAACTTCCGTGAGGTCGCGGATGACCTGCGCGCAAAGGGCGCGGAGCTGGTCTGCTTCAGCTCCATGTATCCGGGCGGAATGCAGATTCAGCACTGGGCGTTGGAACACCACTGGTGGATGCTCAGCGCCATCGGCTCGCCTCAGGGGATGCTGGTAGACCCGCTGGGGCGCGTGGTGAAGCAGGCTCAACCCTCCTACCAGCCCATCGTCAGCGCAAGCGTGAACCTCGATTGCCTCGTGGCGCATCTGGACTACAACCATGAGAAGATTCTGAAGATGAAGCGGGAGCTGGGACAAGATGTGGAAGTGGATATCGTTCAGCCGGAGGCACGCTTCCTGCTCACCTGCCAGCGACAGGGTACCACCGCGCTGGAGCTGGCGAAGCGCTACGATATTCTGCTGTGGGATGATTACTTCCATCGCGCTCGCCACGAGCGAAGCGGTCGTCTGGTGCTGAAGCAGACCTCGTGATGCCCAGAGGTTCGTTTGACTTCTGCCCGAAATTGGGGTAAAATCATCACGTCTGAGCCGGTAGCTCAGCAGGCAGAGCATCGCCCTTTTAAGGCGAGGGTCGTGGGTTCGAATCCCACCCGGCTCACCAGGCATTCCCGCAGGATTTCCCCACCTGAACAGATAATCTTGCGGTATGAAACAGGGAATTATTGCCAGATACCGCGAATTTCTGCCCGTCACCGACCGCACTCCAGTGGTGACCCTGCTGGAAGGAGATACACCGCTCATCCCTGCGCCCCGTCTCGCGCAGGCAATCGCCCCGCAGCTGCAGATTTACCTGAAGTACGAGGGCGCGAACCCCACCGGCTCCTTCAAAGACCGGGGCATGACCATGGCAATCTCCAAAGCGGCGGAGGACGGCGTGCAGGCGGTCATCTGCGCGTCCACCGGTAACACCTCCGCTTCCGCCGCGGCATACTCGGCACGCGCCGGGATGCGCTGTTACGTGCTTCTGCCCTCCGGCAAGGTGGCGCTGGGCAAGCTTACCCAGGCGCTGATGCACGGCGCGAAGGTCATCGCCATCGACGGCAACTTCGATGCCGCGCTGGACATGGTTCAACGCATCGCCGCCGAATACCCGATTACTATCGTCAACTCCATCAACCCCTATCGCGGAGAGGGGCAGAAGACCGCCGCGTTTGAGATTTGCGATGCACTGGGCGACGCCCCGCACTATCACGCCATCCCCGTCGGCAACGCACGCAACATCGTCGCCTACTGGCAGGGCTACAAAGAGTACTATCAGCACGGCAAAACCACACGATTGCCCAAGATGCTGGGGTTTCAGGCGGCAGGCTCCGCGCCGCTGGTGGAGGGACGGGTGATAGAACATCCCGAAACCATCGCCACCGCCATTCGCATCGGCAACCCAGCGAGCTGGAAAGAAGCCATCGCCGCACGCGACGAATCGGGCGGGCTGATCGAAAAGGTCACCGATGAAGAGATTCTGGAAGCGTATCGCATGGTGGCGTCGCTGGAGGGCGTGTTTGCCGAACCGGCATCTGTTGCCCCCATCGCGGGCATTCGCAAGCTCGCGCAGGCGGGTTACTTCCGTGAACCGGCAGTGGTAACGGTCACCCTGACCGGGCACGGGCTGAAAGACCCCGATACCGCCATTGAAGCATCGCGCGTTGTGCCTGTGCATGTGCCTCCCGAGATGGACGCCGTGCGCCACGCGCTGGAGATTTAGCCGGAGATGCCCCCCGTTGAGCAAAAGAGCCCTCTCACGCTGAACGCTGGGCGCAAAGCGATCCCACCCCTCCGGAATCTGTCCACCCTCCAGCGCGACTGGGTACTGTTTGCCTGCTTGACCTTCTTCTTCTCCTATGGCTTCGCTGTATACAACGGCATCTTCCAGAACTTCATCCGCGAGGTACTTCATGTCTCGCCGTCGCAGCTCGGGGTGCTGGAGTCTCTGCGCGAGGTGCCGGGACTGTTGACGGCTCCCATCGCGGGAACTCTGGTTGCCTTCGCTGAACCGCGACTGGCAGGGCTGGCACTGCTGGTGTGTGCGCTGGGCATCGGCGCCACAGGAACAGCCGGACACTACTGGACGCTGGTCTTCATCAGCGTCTTCTGGTCGGTAGGCTTTCATCTGTGGTCGTCGGTGTCGCCTGCAATCACTCTGTCGCTGGCGGGTGGGCGCGAGGGCGGCAGGCACCTTGGTCGGATGAGCGCAGTGGGGTCGGTAGCAGTGCTGGTGGCGCTGGCATCAGCGAGGCTTCTGAAGACCTATTTTGCCTACAAGGTGCTGTTTGTGGTGGCGGGCATCACCATCGGCGTGGCGGCGCTGATGGCGTTTCTGCTCTCGGCACACGCAGCCAGCGGACAGCGCCAGCCTATTATCTTCCGGCGGGAATACAGCCTGTACTACGTTCTCACCTTTCTGGAGGGCTGTCGACGACAGATTTTCAGCACCTTCGCCTCCTACGTCCTGATACTGGTGTACGGCACGCCCGTCCAGACCATGCTGTCGCTGGCGTTTCTGAACGCCTCACTGGGGGCAATCGCCGCGCCGACGGTGGGACGGCTCATCGACCGCTTCGGCGAGCGGCGGATGCTTACCCTCTACTACGTGTTGATCGCCTGTGTGTTCGCAGGTTACGCCACCTTCCGCGACGTGCGCTTCCTGTATGCGCTCTTCGTCACCGACAGCGTGCTGTTCAGTTTCAGCATGGGCATCACGGTATTCCTGAACCGCATCGTGCGCAAGGGCGACCTTACGCCCAGTCTGGCGATGGGCACCACCATGAACCACGTGGCGGCGGTGATTATGCCCGTGCTGGGAGGCGTACTGTGGAAGGTGCTGAACGACTACCGTATCCCCTTCTGGATTGGCTTTGGCGTGGTGTTCCTGTCAATGGTGGCGGTTCAGCGTATCCCCCGCGCCCTACCCCTTCCGGCTGAGCAGGCTCGCGATGGCGTCGGCTAGTTTGTGGGGGTCGTGGCGCACCACATCGGTCTGGCTGATGAAGTCCCCAGCAATAGTGCGGTAGCCCATACTGCGGATGCGGTCGATGTCTGGCTCCACGAACTCTGCGCCGGTCTGCCGGTAGCGTTCCAGCAGTTCCGGCGACGGGCGTGCGGTGTTCACCAGCACGTAGTCGAACAGGCGCAGGGGACAGTGGGCTTCTATGGCTTTCACGTGGTCGCTCGCGGCGAATCCATCCGTCTCGCCGGGCTGTGTCATCACGTTGCATACATACACCCGCAGGGCGCGGCTGTGGTGGATCGCCTCCGCAATGCCACCCACCAGCAGGTTGGGAATGACGCTGGTGAACACACTGCCCGGACCCAGCACGATCAGGTCAGCCTCCCGAATCGCCTGCAACGCTTCTGCAGGTGCGGTCACGTTGGGCGGGTTCAGCATCATCTGCCGGATGCGCAGAGGCGAGCTGGCAATGGCAGTTTCGCCCTCGATGATGGAACCGTCCTCCATCTTCGCCCGCAGGCGCACGTGTTGCAGAGTGGAGGGGATCACCCGCCCGCGGATCGCCAGAACCTTGCTGGTCTCCTTGATGGCGCTTTCGAAGTTGCCCGTGATGTGGGTGAGCGCGACGATGAGCAGGTTGCCCAGCGTATGACCGCTCAGTCCCTCGCCGGTTCGGAAGCGGTGCTGTAACAACGCGGTCATCACCGGCTCGGCGTCGGCAAGCGCCACCAGACAGTTGCGAATATCCCCCGGTGGAAGCACACCGAACTGCTCGGTGAGCCTGCCTGAGCTGCCCCCATCGTCCGTGACGGTAACCACTGCCGTGATGTTGCTGGAGAACTGTTTGAGACCACGCAGGAGCGTGGACAGCCCCGTGCCCCCACCGATCGCCACAATCTCCGGTCCCATCTGCAGGTTGCGTCGGTTGTACACCACATGGGCGAGGCGCTGTCCGGCAACGGGGTCAATGGCGCAGGCGATGGCACGCACCAGCCCACGCACTCCGATGGCACTGATGACCAGCCCAAGCAGAGCGATGCCTGCACCAGCGATGGTCAAAATCAGGTCGCCATCGGCTCCGGTCCCCAACTGCTCAGAGGTTGCCTGCACATGGCGATGAAGCCATACCAGCACTGCAGGGAAGCGCACATCGATCAGAATGAGCAATCCGATGAACATGATCACCGTGCCCGCCATCGCAAGCGCTAGCCAGCGTTTCACCAGCATTCCGGGCAACAGCCAACGTGCGCTGGGCACTTTCAAGATGCTTCGATAGCTCCATGGCTTGCTCATGGCAGGTCACCCCTCCAGGGCGAAACGCTCCACGTCGCGGTGCTCCACGTTCACCCGATAGCCCTTCTCCCGCAGGAAGCCCCCAATCTTCTCGGCAATCACCACCGAGCGGTGGCGTCCGCCCGTACAGCCGATGGCGATGGTCAGGTATGCCTTGCCCTCACGGATATATTCGGGCAGGGTGAAATCGATCAGCTCGCGCAGTTTGTCCATGAATTGCTGGGTCAACGGGTCGTCGAAGACATAGCGCTCGATGCGCGGGTTGCGTCCGTCCAGCGCGCGCAGGTGGTCGACATAATGTGGGTTCGCCAGAAAGCGCACATCGAACACCAGATCCGCCTCCGGCGGCACGCCGTACTTGAACCCAAACGACACCACGTTCACCGCGATGCCTGCCGTCTGCGCCTTCAGGGCGTATTCGGTCTCGATGAGAGCACGCAGTTCGTGAGGAGCCAGTCGTGAGGTGTCAACCACCCGGTCTGCAGTGGCTCGCAACTCCTCCAGCATCCTGCGCTCGTGGCGGATGCTCTCGAGGATGGTGGGATGTTCGTGGAACAGCGGGTGTTTGCGGCGCGTCTCTCGAAACCTCTGCACCAGCTCTTCATCCGTGCAGTCGAGGAAGATAATCTCGATGGGCACGCCGCGCTCAGCGACGTAGCGCACGTTGTCCGGCAGTTCCGCCAGCATCTCGCCACAGCGGGTATCGATCACCAACGCCACATGCTCCATCCGCTTCGGGTGCTGTTCACTCAGGTCTACCAGCGCGGGCAGGAGGCGCGGGGGCAGGTTGTCGACGCAAAAATAGCCCAGGTCCTCGAAGATATGCGAGACCAGTGTCTTTCCAGACCCCGACATGCCGGTGATCAATACCCAGCGCTTATCCTTCATCGGTTCATCCTCGCACCTTCCACTGCTATTATTCCACAGAGCCGCTAACGACGCCTTTCGGGCTCCAGCGTGTGACTGAATACCCCGCTGAACAGGCTCATCACGATGGAGCCAAACAGCGCCGCCATCGGACCGTTCACGTCAAACTCGGTGAGCATCTCCCCTGCCAGCCAGAACAGGAAGGCGTTGATAACCAGCCCGAACAGCCCAAAGGTCAGGCAGTTCAGCGGCAGGGTCAGCATCACCACGAGGGGGCGGATGAAGGCGTTCAGCAAACCAATTACCAGTGCGGCAATCATCGCGCCCCAGAAACCGGTAACCTGCAACCCCAGTCCCAGCATCTTGCCCAGCCACACGGTCAACAACAGCGCCACCGCGTTCGCTACCCAGCGTAAAATCAGCCCGACCACGTTTGCTCCTCCTTGTGCAGTTCCGCATAGATAGTCTGCGCCACCTTGCGGGTTATCGATGGCACAGCCTCTATCTCTTCGACACTCGCCTCTTTCAAACGTTTCACCGAACCGAAGTGCTTGAGCAGTGCCTGCTTGCGCTTGGGTCCCACTCCGGGTATCTCATCCAGTACCGAGGATGTGCTGCGCTTGATGCGCACCTTGCGGTGATACTCCACTGCAAACCGGTGTGCCTCATCGCGAACCGCCTGCAACAGGTGCAGAGCAGGCGAATCTTTGGGCAGGATCAACGGCTCTGACCGCCCGGGCAGGTATATCTCCTCAAACCGCTTCGCCAGACCGATAGCGGGAACCTGCAAGCCCACCTCGCGCATCGCCTCCAGCGCGGCGTTGAGCTGTCCTTTCCCGCCGTCGATGAGCATCAGCTGTGGAAGCTCCGCAAACTTGGGGTTACCCTTCTGCGCCTCCTGCAGACGCCGGGTGACCACCTCCTTCATCATCGCGAAGTCGTTGGGCGATTCGGGCAGGTATTTGATGCTGAAACGCCGGTAATCGCTTTTGGAGGGCTTGCCTTCCTTCAGCACTACCATCACGCCCACGGGAGCATATCCCTGAAAGTTGGAGATGTCGTACGCCTCCACGCGGCGCGGGGGAGACGGCAACCCCAGCACCTCCTGCAGGCTGGTCAACACCGCCTCCTGCTGCGCCTTCTTCTGAAGCCACTGCTGTCGCGCCTGTTGCAGAGCCAGCTCGGCGTTGGTCAGCGCCATCTCCAGCAGTTTCTTCTTGCTCCCGCGCTGTGGGGCGTGCAGTTCCACCCGCTTGCCCCGCTTCTGCCTCAACCACTGCTCGATAATGTGCGCCTCCTCGATGGGCGACGGGAGCAGAATCTCGCCGGGAACATCCTGCGCCTGGTCGTAGTACTGCTTCAGAAACTCCTGCAGGGCGGCACGCTGGTCTTCCTCTGTAGCACCATCGAGGAAGAAGTGCTGTTGACCGATCAGTTTGCCGCCGCGGATGAAGAACATCTGCACCAGCGCACGCTGTTCGTCCGCCGCATACGCCAGCACGTCCTGGTCGATCATGTCGGTAGAGACCACCTTCTGCTGGGTGATGACCTGTTCCACTGCACGAATTTGGTCGCGCAGGGCGGCAGCACGCTCGAACTCCAGTCTCTCCGCCGCTTCCTCCATCTGCTTCTGCAACGACTTCAGCAGCTTCTCGTGCCTGCCGCTCAGGAACATCTCCACCTCGCGCACCGTTTCGCGATAGCGCTCTTTGTCCGCCAGCCCGGCACATGGCGCGGGGCACCTGCCCATGTGGTAATACAGACAGGGCTTGCGAACGGGCTCGCCGGTGAACGCCTCGCCGCAGGTCACCAGCGGGAACAGGCGGTTCAGCAGGTGCATCGTCTGATAGACCGGTCGGCTACCCGAGTAGGGTCCGAAATAGCGGTTGCCGTCGTTTTTCGCCCGACGCGTTAGCATCAGGCGCGGGAACGGCTCGGAGGTGGTCAGGCAGAGGAACGGATACTGCTTGTCGTCGCGCAGGCGGATATTGTACGGCGGGCGATAGCGTTTGATGAGATTGCATTCCAGCACCAGCGCTTCCAGCTCGGTATCGGTGACAATCCACTCGATATCCTCAATCTTCTCCACGAGCCGACGCGTCTTGATGGAATGCTCGGCACTCTTGTGGAAGTACGAACGCACCCGCGCCCGCAGGGAGATGGCTTTGCCCACATACAGCACGTTTTCCTGCGCATCCTTGAAGAGGTAGACACCCGGCAGATTGGGAAGCGCCTGCAGTTTTTCGCTCAGAATATCGCTCACGCTAACATTTTAGCACAAAGGGGCAGTCGCCGGGTAATCTCGCCGCTGTGTTATAATGGACTTACGATACCCGAACGGAGGCAAAGCAGTGGTGACGAAGATGAGCCAGCCGAAGGTGCGCCCGAAAACTGTCAACGTGATAGTCATCGTGTACGACCCCATCCTGCGCACGCGCGGTAACCAGAAACTCACGCAGTACATGAAGTGGCATGACCCGCTCAAACTCACGCAGGCGATGATCGACGATGCCCGCGAAACCAGTGGCGGATACGTCAACTACCGCGTGGTGGAGTATATTGAGCACGATGGCTTCCCCACCAAACGCACGGGGTTCACCTACACTGAAGAGCAATTTCTGGAGGTCTGGGAGAAAGACCGGAGCAAACACGTGCCCGGAATGACCAGCTTCAAGCGCATGTTCGACCGGTTCGACCTCTACCGCAAAATCCGCGCGAAGAACGTTAGCGAAATCTGGCTGTGGGGAGCGCCCTACTTCGATTGGGACGAACTGCACTGGAAAACACCGGGTGACCGTATCCCCTACCAGACCGATAACCCCTGGTTCTATCGCCCGTACGACATCCCCGACGTGGGCAAGACGCTGTGGATTATGGGCTGGAACTACGAGCGCGGCGAGGGCGAGATGCTCGAGAGCTACTGCCATCGTATCGAGAGCGTGCTGTCGTTGACGGTCGGCAAGGGCATCTGGGACCACAAGCGCAACGGCGACAACATCTGGAACCGGTTTACGCGGGTGGACAAGGACTTCCCCGGCGAGTCGGAGGTGGGCAGTGTGCACTACGCCCCCAACTCGCGCAGTGACTACGACTGGGATAACCCCACGCCCGTGTGGAGCTACGCCGACGACTGGTTGACCTACCCCAACCTGCCGCGCAAGCGCAAACTGCTGAGCAACAAGGATTGGGGTTCCCTGCCGGGCGTACCAGCCATCGTCCGGCACCATAAGTGGTGGATGGAACGGATTCCCAAAGCGCCGGGCGTGACCGATGGCTTCTACAACAACTGGTGGGAGTACATCGTGAACTACGACGAGGCGATACAGAAACTTCCACCGCCGGGCGCAACCTTCCAGAAGGCGAAGGTCGCGATGTATGCAGAGTAGGGGCTACCCACCGTCGCGATACAGGTCAGGACAGGGGTTGCCGTGCTCATCGTACCAGCCGTAGCGCTCGCGCATCTCCAGCATCAGCAGGTAGCGCTCCAGCGGCAGCCCCTTGAACGCCACGTTGGTGGTGGCATACACGTACCCACCGCCCGGCATCCCGTGCCGTAGCACGTATTTGCAGTTCTCGATGATCTCCTCTTCGGTGCCGGTCTGCAGAAGACTGCACTGCACCCCTCCAAGCAGGCAGATTTTATCGCCGGCGAGCTTCTTGACCACCGCGATGTCCATGTCTTTCGCCTGGCTGTCGATAGAGTGCAGTCCGTGCGGTTCCGCCTCCAGAATCTGGTCCAGCACGGGCATGATGTTGCCGTCGGTGTGCTTGATAACGTAAAGCCCCATCTGCTTATATCCAGCCACCAGCTCCTTCAGGTAAGGCGTGATGAACTGCCGGAACATGCGCGGCGACAGGAACGGTCCGTCGTTGAAAGCGTAGTCCGCGCACAGGGCGAAGCCGTCGATGCCGAACTCCTCTCGCAGACGTTTGCCCCTCTGCAGAGCCCATTGCACGTTGCGCCGGGCGATGTCGTGCATCTCGTCGGGACGCTCGAAGAACGCGGTTGCCACCTCCATCATATCACTGCCTGTCGGGATGGCGAACGTGGCGTCGCCATGCGCAATCAGCAGATATTTATCGCCTACCAGCTCGCGAATGGCGCGGATGGTCTGCCCCAGCGTCTCGTCGTCGGGGGCGTGTACAACCATGATGATGCTGTAGTCCAGTCGTTCTGCGACCTGCACATACAGCTCGGCGTTCTCGCGCACCATCCGATCGCGCTCGGCAGGTGTGGCGTTTTGCATCTGGTGCCCGTGGTGGTATTCCCTGCCGAACAGCTCCTGCGTAAGCTGGAACTCCAGCTCGAAGGTGGGAACTTTGCTGTTTGGGCGAGGTGGCTTGCGCTCCAGCGCCCAGATCGCCTGTTCTTTGGGGGTCAGATTATCCGCCGTCATACGCACCGCATTCCCTTCTGTTGGAATCACTCACCATTACCCCGTACGGGGTGGCATCTCCTGCCTGTTCAGCGATCAGGAAATGTAACGTGGACCGCTGAACGATAGAAGGAGGCTCCCGCGAATGTTGTGGTGCGGAAGCCTCGCGATTCGAGATCAGCGAGCGGGCGGAGCGACCGGCGCGTTCGGAGAGCCGGCTCCCATCTGCAGGCGTCGCTGAATATCGGGGGGTGGACCACCCTCCGCGCTGGGAATACTGGACGGTTTGCTGGTCTTCCAGTACAGCACTGCTCCCACGACAGCCAGAAGCACCACAATCACAATCAGCGCCACTGCAGGCGGTATCTCTTTGCGCATCCTCTACCTCCTTTGGCATTCAATCGGGGGGTAGACCACAACGGTCTACCCCACTTTCTGCTCCCCCGTTAGCGGTAGGCGGGCGGAATGGCGTTCGCCAGTCTCACGAGATCATATGCTCCCCGAGGCGACACGCAGAACTCGCTGCCCTCCGGACAATCGGTGTTCGGGTCGTTGCTGAGGTTCCACATGAAGCTATTCGCCTGAATGGTCTGCTGGAGGCGGAAGAACTTCGCGTGCCCATCCGCAAACGTCCAGTTGCCGCCCTTGTTATGCCAGAACGGAAGACTGCCCCCGCCCTGGTCATAGTTCCAGCCGAAGGTCCACGTGCCCAGGTCGGGCCAGAAGTCGCGGGTTTCGAGGATCATGATGGTGCTGGATGGCCGGTCAAACGCCGCCAGCTTCACGATGTAGCGCCCGTTAGCGTTGAACACGTCGCCGTTCACGCCATAGTTCGCCTGCCCTTTCATCCGGCGCGGACTGGCGTTGAAGTCATCGATGGTCATGCTCACATCGCAGACGCACCCGGTAGAACCGACCCACAGATCCCAGTAGAACGTGTTGATGGAACGCGGCGCAGAGGGACACAGGAACAGCCCGTCGTTCTTGAGGTAGGGCATCACCAGACAGCGCCAGGTGGAATGCGTGCCGTTGGCATGCCACAGGCGGTTTGGCGCGAAGGTCTCATCATAGTCCTGCACGTACATCAGCGCAGCCAGTCCCAGCTGCTTCATGTTGCTCAGGCAGGTGGTGGTGCGGGCTTTCTCGCGAGCCTGCGCAAACACCGGGAAGAGGATAGCTGCCAGGATCGCGATAATCGCGATCACAACGAGCAGCTCAATCAGGGTAAAAGCGGTGTGTCGTTTCATTGGGTCTAGCCTCCTTCGTTTATGGATTGTGCGTGATAGAACACCGCAGGCAGGCGCACGGTCGACAGCGGCAACGCCAGCCCTTTGAGGCGTTGCATCAACCGCTCCGCCGCCAGCCTGCCCAGCTCAAACGGCTGTTGAACCAGCCGGTGTATCCGTCGGGTAGTTTGCGGTAGCAGGGAGACGCAGTCGTGATAGCTCACTATTTCCAGATCCTCCGGCACGCGCCAGCCCAGCTCGTCGCACGCCTCCAGCACCGCAATCAGATGGTAGTCGTTCAGACAGAAGACGCCACGAAGAGCAGGTTCCTCGTGCTTCAGTGCAACAAGTGCATCTCTTGCCAGCTGGGTCAAACTGAACCGGTATCGAGCATGCATCACCGGAAAGTGACGACACAGTTTACGGGGAGAGGAGTATCCCGCCTCCTGCATCGCGTCCAGATACGCCTGATAACGCTCGCGCACCGACGATGTCCACATATCGCCCTGGGTGAAATGAGCGATGGGGTAGATTCCGGAGGCGATTAGCGAGTGAAGTGCCTGCAGGGTCGATGCGTAGTTGTCCGTCATGCAGGCATCGACAGGGGCGCCCTCTGGCGAGCGGTCGATGCACACAATATGGGTACCCTGCTCCGCCAGGCGGGTGAGCAACGGTGTGTTCTGCGGCTCACAGGTTGGAAACAGGATGACCCCGTCCGTCTCGGCTGCCATCCGCTGAAGGTAGTGAGCTTCCCGTTCCGCGTTGCCTTCACTACTGCATACCACCAGCCGGTTCTCGTCGCCAATGGCTGACTGCACACCGCGCATATACTCCATCTCCAACCGGTCGTGCGAGTTGTGGATAATCAGGGAGATGGAACCGGTACGACGAGCGGAGCGAACAGCAACCACCGTTCCGCTTCGGCGACGGCGTACCACCAGCCCCATCCGCTGGAGTTCGTGCATCGCGCGGTGCGCCGTCATGCGGGAGACACCCCACGAGATTGCCAGCTCATCTTCGGAGGGCAAGCGTTCGCCCGGCGCACGATGCCCGGCGATGATCTCCTGCTGGATGCTTTCCACAATCTCTTTCCAGCGCGCAGAAGGCATACAAAAGTCCCTCTCTCTTGGTCATTATTAATGTAGCAGGTTTACATAGAATTGTCAAGATGTTTTTTTAAATAGTATAGGGAAATCTCCTCGACGGAATATAAAATGGGAGCGCCCTTTCGGGCGCTCCCTGCACTGCCTCCGCGTAGAAGGTGCCTACGCCGCGGTCTCCGCCAGCTTCTGTGCTTCCTGGGTATCCACGCGGATGCCGGGTCCCATGGTGCAGGAGACGGTGATACCGCGCAGATAGCGTCCCTTCGCCGAGGCAGGTTTCGCCTTCAGCAGGGCGTTGAGCGCGACGTTGAAGTTCTCTACCAGCTGGTCGACCTCGAACGAGGCTTTGCCGATAGGCATGTGCACGATTCCTGCACGTTCCACACGGAACGCCACGCGCTTGCTCTGCTTGAGGTCGCGCACCACGCGGTCGATATCGTTGGTGACCGTGCCCGACTTGGCGTTGGGCATACGCGGTCCCAGCAGGCGCCCGAGTCGGCTCACCTGCGGTACCATGTCGGGCGTGGCAACCAGCACATCGAAATCGCGCCAGCCCTGTTGTATCTGCTGGATGAGGTCTTCCGCACCCACGACATCCGCGCCAGCGTTCAGTGCCTCTTCCGCCTTTTCCCCCTTCGCGAAGACGGCAACCTTCACCTTCTTACCCGTGCCGTGTGGCAGGGTGGTCGTGCCTCGCACCATCTGGTCGCCGTGGCGAGGGTCTACTCCCAGGTTCACCGCGATGTCGATGGTCTCATCAAATCCTGCATTCGCCAGCGATTTCGCCAGCTCCAGCGCCTCGCGCACTCCGTACAGACGGTTGCGGTCTACCTTCTGTTTTGCCTCCAGATAGCGTTTGCCGTGCTGTGGCATGGTCGTTTTCCTCCTGTGGTGTGTTTATCGGGTTTGCCCCTCCCACATGGGGATGGTATGCACTTCGTACGAATCCCCTCTCCGCGCGGAGAGGGGATTCCGCTCAGGTCAACGCAGGAACCCCGCTACGAAGAGACGATTTCGATTCCCATCGAGCGGGCAGTTCCCGCCACAATCTTCATCGCCGCTTCCTCGTCGTTGGCGTTCAGGTCGGGCATTTTGGTGCGGGCGATCTCGCGCAGTTGCTCCATCGTGATCTTGCCCACCTTCTGCCTGTTCGGGGCGCCCGAACCCTTTTCCACGCCAGCCGCCTTGCGCAACAGCTCGGAAGCAGGCGGGGTTTTCGTCACAAAGGTGAACGACCGGTCCTCGTAGATGGTGATTTCCACCGGAACGATAGAACCCACCTGCGAGGCGGTGCGCTCGTTATACGACTTGATGAACTCCATCATATTGATCCCGTAGGGCCCCAGCGAGGAACCTACGGGCGGTGCAGGAGTTGCTTTCCCTGCCGGAATCTGCAGTTTGACTACAGCCAGTACTTTTTTTGCCAACGTGAACCCTCCGTCCCAGCGCGCCTTACGTGATTTTCTCTATCTGTTCAAAATCGAACTCCACCGGCGTATCCCGCCCGAAGAGCGAAATCAGCACGCGCACTTTTTCTTTATCCGGTAGCACCTCTTGAATGGTGCCGTGAAAATCGGTGAACGGACCGGACACCACGCGAACCTGCTCGCCCGGTTGCCACGCCACACGCGGCTTCTTCTGGGTGCCCTCCACCGTCGCCAGAATGGACTCGACCTCTTTCTCCTGCAGGGGCACCGGCTTGTCACCGGACGTCACGAAGCCCGTAACGCCAGCCGTGCTCTTCACCAGATACCAGGTCTGCTCGTCCAGTATCATCTCGATCAGGATGTATCCGGGGAAGATTTTGCGGCTGACGGTCACCTTCTTGCCCTGCCGCGTGCGCATCTCCTGTTCGGTGGGCACCAGGATGCGGAAGATGCGGTCCTTCAACCCCATAGCTTCCGCCCGCCGCTCGATAGCGGTTTTCACCTTGTTCTCATGACCCGCGTAGGTATGTACCGCATACCATTGCTTTTGCATTGCCCACCCTCAGAACAGCTTCAGTGCTCGCGTCACCCACGACAACAGCGCATCCAGCACGCCGATATACAGGCTCGTGACCACGATAAACCCGATGACGATCAGCGTGGAGCGGGTGACCTGTTCGCGCGTCGGCCACTCGCATCGCTTCAGCTCGATCCAGACATCATTCAGAAATCGACGGATGCGCTCCACACTGGAGGTTCGACGAGCGGGAGGTTTGCCAGCCCCAGAAGTTGCAGGTTTCGCTCGCTCCGTCTCTTTCGGTTTCGTTTTGAGTATACCCATAACGACTATCTCTCGACACCTCGAATTGACATGCAAATGGCAGGGGTGGAGGGACTCGAACCCCCGACCGCCGGTTTTGGAGACCGGTGCTCTACCATGCTGAGCTACACCCCTGCACAGAGCGGGCGCAGGTTGCCCTGCGCTCCAGACCGCCTATTTCACCTCGCGATGCACCACGTGGTGGCGACACCGTGGGCAGTACTTGCGCAACTCCAGACGCTCCGGATCGTTGATCCGGTTCTTTGTCGTCGTGTAGTTGCGCGAACGGCACTCGGTGCAAGCCAGCGTGATGATGATCCGATTCTCTTTGTTCTTGCTTGCCATCGCTGATCCCTGCTCTTACTCGTAGATCTTGGTCACCACGCCTGCGCCCACCGTGTGACCACCTTCGCGCACCGCAAAACGCAAACCTTCCTCCATCGC
>FWPU01003927.1_pt1 | contig 35641 bp, 42 predicted proteins | sample 2228361 | NCBI WGS metagenome assembly FWPU01 (sample SAMEA103939777, study PRJEB20133) | metagenome
AGTATCTCAACCTCCTCATCTAGCCCATTCATCTCCCGCCTGAGAGAGATAGAGCAGGAGCTAAGAAAAAAAATAATCGATTTTTTAAGCGATAATATATATATCGCATTCATTGAACGGGGGCAAATCAATCCCCGGCAATCACCGGTCGCCATCGGAGACTTGAGCGTGGCAATAGGCGTTATCGCCCAGTTCTTAGGCTTGGCGCACGTTCGCTTCGTCCTTCCGTCCACTTGGCGTTCTCTAACTTTAGGACACGCAAGAATGCAGTGTAAGCTATGCCATTTAGAGGAGACGATAGATATTCAAGACGCCAAGCCAAAAAACCAGGACGAGAGAGACGCGATGGGTCTCGCTATCTACGGAGCCCTCATCCTATCCTGGGAAAAAGAGAGGTAGAATCTTCTATGCCGAAATTAGGATATGAAAGCATTGGGGCATTATGGGACGACGTGGTAACGAACAGCAAGTATTGCTTCGGACCCTTTATCGTCCCTGGCGACGCAAAGAAGTTGTTATCGTATTCCATCTACGGTAGCAATCCTTCCGACGCAACTATATCTCTTCAAGGGGGGCTTTACAGAGATGTCGCCGGTCAACCCGGTTCGCCAGTTCCAAGTAGCCAATCAGACCTCATCCCCATCGCAAACGCATCCCCTACTCAATGGTGGGAGCTAACCATCGCTGAGCTTGACATTTCAACGCTCGCGCTTCAGCCTATCTGGATTGCATTTGCGGTATTAGGTCCAGGGCTCAAGGCGTTTCGGCGCTACTACAATAGCCCAGGGGCACACACCTCCTATTACGAGGCTAACGGCGATTTGACTATTCCCTGGGTTCCTGTGAATCCAGATTCCGAAGACATAAGCCTCTACTTTACCTACTCAACAGGTGGGATTCTACTCCGCACGCACCCAGAGCCCTTAGGCGTCAGATACTTCAGGAATGACTGAGCCTCTTAAGGGCGAGCAGGCGGAACATCGTAGCCTTTCTTCCTAGCGTGCGCCATATTGAGAGCGGTCGCATAAGCCCTTGCCTGTCCAGCCGGCGTCCTTCCTTTCTTTCCTTTACTGAACGTCTTTATCAGCACCCACTTACCGCCACGCTTCTCGTAAACCTTGTTTCCACTGGCTCGGTATGGCATTACTTCTCCTTGATAAACTTACCGATCGCCCGACGTAGCCCGACCGCTCCACTAACAACCAAGAACGGCTGAATCGCATCCGCAACTTGTCCGACCTTGCTAATCAGCTGGTCAGGGCTGTTGCCAGTAAGCTGAGAAACGCCCACGGTTACCGCATAGAGAACCGCAGACCAAATCGTCAGACTCTTCCACCACGACTTTTCCATCATACTCCTCCACCAAAGAATAGTTTCCACATAAAACTTAAAATACCCGCAGAAACAATGACTTTCAGCATTATATCTGACAGGTAACGATAGGTTACGAAGTTCGAGTTGTTCTCACTTCGGATAGTCGCCATCCGCTGCAGGATATAGTCTAGCTTAGTATTGATGCTTGCAAGCGACACCTCTATGCTGCCGACCCTTGCGCAAAGGCTCCCAATATCCTGCTCATTGCGGGCTATCTGAGCCTGATGCCCAGAAAGCCTTTCCTTAATTGCTTCAATATGTTCCATCATATTCTGCCTTCCAATTTTACCATCATGCTGCTTTTCCACCAAGATACTCTCTTTTTTCCTTCTGTTCTGCTCTCGCCTTTGCTTCACGAATGATAGCCAAGACCTGCTGTTTTATGTGGTATCGCCGATGTGGGTCCTGTTCCTTTCGGTATAGCTTCCTTAGTATCCTAATCTTGATTAACGGGTCTCGCTCTATGCTATCTAGAACCGCAGCGGAGACAGGATGCTTGTCCGCAGCTATTCTTTGAACTGTCTCGTTCCATCTCTTTCGTAGCTCCTCGCTTTTGTTACCGCTGGCTATCTCAACATACATCCTCTCAACGTCTTCTCTGTATAGCCTCATTGTCCTGAGTGGAATGTCTTCCCTTTTGCTTATGGCTGGGGCTACATACCACCCTACGTTACGAATAAGACTGGACACAGGATTAGGCATCAGCCTAGTTATTATTCTTCGCAATGGCGAGCGCACGCTTAACTGCCTACCGTATTCCTTCTCCTCTGTCTGAACCGCTCCGCCTAGCATATAGGCGATATCCGTATAGGCGGGACCGATGATGAACGATTCCACCCCGCTTGGCGACCTCATCGCCTCAACCGCATCCCAGGCGATAGCCATTTGTCCCGTTCGCCCTATGTCGCCCAAAATACGCTCCGCTATCCGCTCAAGGATGCCCTCCTGGTAGAGGTAATAGCCCGACTGCCAGCCGTGCATTGCGATAATGTCCATCGCTTCATCCAGCCTCGTCCTCTCGCGCCCCGGTATTCCTTTTAGCCAATTGGTCAGGTAAATATACGCCTCGCCTGCAGGAATTGCCAGCCCTAAAATCTTTGCTACGTCCACCAAGTGGGAAGCTATTGCCAGTCGCCCATTCACAGAGGCTATACGCTCATTCTGCTCCCAAAGAACGCTCCTTAAAAACTTCGCCTGAAACAAGGCAAATTGCTTGAACTGCAATGGCAGTCGCAGAATAGGATAGTTCCAGAAGCCCGGAAGCGTTTCACGAGTCGGGACAAACTGCGTTCTCGTTGAAGCCATCGTGAATGTCCTATGGATTGCGTTCTGCCTCTCTAGCTGTGGCAGGGATGCCCAATTCTTTATCTCATTATCCGTAAATCCTCTGTAATGTAAACGTTCGTATAGCACGGGGTTCTTTGTTTTTGCATAATCCCGTAGCATCCTTGTCGCATTCTCTATGTGCGCGGCAGAGCTAAGAGCCCTCGACCAATAGTTTAAAGTGTTAAAGCCACTAACCTGTAGAGACCACTTCGCCAATTGGCTCATCGTCCCGACGGTCATTTCTTTATACATTAGGTCATTGACGACCGCAGTCTGAGCCACGAGTCTCTGCACCGCCTTGCGGTATTTCGGGATGCTCGCATATTTTAGTGCCACCCTTAACGTGTTCCCTGTCCCACTATACGCAATAGAATTGATTAGCTGAACCATATTAAGCGGTCCAGCTAGTCCTAACTTGAGCGGAATCTCCAGATTCGACACCCCCCTAATCAACCAATTGGTGTGTAAGTTTGCGCTTAGCCCCTGGAATAAATCTCGCTCCATACCTCTCGCGACCGCGCGTAGATTATTGGCAGGGGCATCCATCCCCCTGTTCTCCAATGTCCTAATGGCATTCTTAACTGTGCTCATTATCCGCACGCCGTTCGCACCAAAGAAATGACGTTTTATGAATTGCTTCCCCAAGCCCTCGGCATATTCACGCAGAACTAATGGGACATCTTTTATCGCCAGGTCCCAAAGCGCAAATAGCCTACGCCTTGTATGGTCGGGGCTCACCACAGTATGCTCTAGTGACTCTAATACCTGTCGCAAGACCCCGAATATGCCTTCACCTCCCGCAACCTTCTGAGCCTCTAGATACTGCGCCAGGCTATCGCCTAAGTTCTCGCCAATATCAAGGCTACGCATAACACTGAAGACGTGATACTTTTCTTTGTCGCTCAGCGTGTTTATTATGGAGCGTAGAGGTCTGATTACCTTCTCATCATAGCCTGCGTCTCTGACCGACTGCACTAGCGCGTTCTCCAGCTTCTTGATGTCGGTAGAAAACCTTAAATCGTTTGGAAACTTGGTTTCCGCAAGTGCTATCGCTTCCTTAAAGGCTTGTAACTTGTCCGCGTCATATACTATTGGGAAGTAGTTCTCTATGTTCTTGGCTTCCAGAAGCTGGCTCATATTGCTAAGCTCCAGGAGCTTCCTCTGCCAGTCAAGAGATAAAGTCATATTTCCATTCGCCAGTTCTGTAATACGCCCTGCGGCGGACGTAATGGCAGATATCTTTTCGCTGTAAGGACGCCTTCGTAGAAAGCTGTATAGGTTCAGCTCGCCAAGCGTCCTTGAAATCAGCTCGTTAGCCGTGCCTATACCATCCGCATCTGTCAATAATCCGTGCGCCTGTGCTACATCAAACAGGAGCTCTTTTATGTCTGCTCGGAGATTGTATTCCATAAGGGCGCTGTAGGTATCCCTGAAGACCTTTGTCAACCGCCTAGCTGTGGTTACCGCAAGGTCCTTAGCCTCTTTGCTGAGCGGACTCTGTGCATAACTCATATCCGCCGTGAGCGGTTCCACAATCGTGTCCACAATGAGCTTGGAAAAGTCCGCCATCTCTTTTGGTTTCAAGCCTACAATCTCGAACGCCTCCGCAACTCCCGATTTTTCTAGTAACGTATCTACCAGAGTTTGCTGGAACAACGGAATGTGTGGCGAAATAGCTTCCAATGCTATCGATGCTCCCTGAAGTTTTAGCGCTGTATCTGGCAAAGCGTTCTTCAGTGAAGATGCAACCATTCCTAGATTGGACGAATACGAAGAAAAGGTGGATGCGAGCGCGTCAGCCACACGCGCTATAACTTCCACTGGTTTCAGCTTTCTTCCCGTCAACCCAGCTTCTCGCACTATCTTGCCGATTACGTTACTTGGATGCATAACTCCAAGCGCTTTCCCCATTTCTCCTCTGGTGATAAGCGTAATCAAGGATTCCTCGTCAATCCAGTCTCCTATTGAGATGACCTGCGCCAGCCAATCTTTAGCCGCGTTATCATCAGGAAGCGAGTCGTGCAATACACGTAAGGTTTCACCTGGACCGCCTCCGCCGCCAGCTCCACCACTGGTAGGTGTTGTCGGGGGGCGGGCTGGTGGGCTTGTTATTGTCCTGCTACTCACGGGCTCGGTCAGCCGTTTGCTTATCGGCACAAGAAGCCCCTTTTCCGTCATTAGTGCTCGACCATCATCTATCATCTCAATGACTTTAGAAAATAGTTGCGGAGCGTCCCCCTGTGCCTCACGTGAAACAAGTAGGTCATCTATATTGAGCAGTTTGCCTTCTGCATCGGCTTTTCGCGCTGACTCAATGATGACGGAATCGGGTCCAGTAACATAAGGAATGTCCTCCTCCCTGAACGCGGTGCGTAAAATGACGTTCTCCCCTGTCTCCACTTCGGACGCCCTAAGGCTCTCAAGAGGAAGCTCAGTAGTTACAGGAGGCACGTCAGGCAGGATGCGCTCTGCTAACCGCGCATTGATAGAATTGCGTAGCCTTTGGATATCCGCCGACTCTATTTCAGGGCTTGAAGTTATAACCGCTAGGTTCCTGTTGCGCGGAACCGAAAGCTCCACAGGGGCTATATTGTTTGCCAGCATTTGGTCTAGAAGGTCGTCCAGATTGTTAATCGGAGCCTCAGCCTCTATTCGCGGAACATCGTCAACAAATACCTGCCCGCTCTTCACGGCAGCGGATAGGGCGTTAATGTTCAGCTTCGGAAGTGTGGCAATTTCAAGTCCGCTTAACGCTGCACTGATTTCGTCAGGAGAGACGTCTAGTCCATCGGTAAGATAAACTATCCTAGATGCAAGGGTTGCGGCGGTCGCCTCTTTATGGATTGTCCCCCATCTCTTTACGACATCATCGAACTCGCGCAAGAATGCGGACAATTCCGGGACCAACTTCCTAGTAATCGAGGCGACATTCGATCTAACGTTCAGATACGCCTCGCTTTCTTCCGGCAATAATGCAAGTAGGTCAACTAGCGTCTGCGCGCTTGGAATAGGTGGTAGCTCTTTACTTTCAAGCTCTCGTTGCATATCTATTTTTAACTTCCGCAGGGATTGCTTTCGCTGTTCAAGCTCCCAGCCTTGCGAGTCCGCCCGCTTTAAACGTGTTCGGAGGCTTCTCTCGACCTTTCGTCTTATCGAGTCCAATGCCTTATTGTATTTCGCCCTGTAGCTTCGAAAGTCATTGAATGCTTTCTGGATCGTGTTCTTAGTCTCACCATCTGGAATTAACGAGAGCATCCAGCTTGCATAGTGCACCGCTTCAGTTTCCATCCCACCCAAGACCGCAAATAACTCCTGTCTTAGCGCAAGACTTGCTTCCTCTTGAGACATATTAGCGGTCATTTCTTCGAAGCGGTTATCTTTAAGAAGAGTCAACATCTTTCTCTTCATTTCATAGACTGCGTCCGTAGGCATCTCTTTCTGTGTTCCAAAGATGTTCACGACAACATTGCTGTTGATTGATCCGGTCTTCGGGTCACGTAGTGGGATGCTGTTGATTTTCTCTAGAAGACGCTCGCCGAACTGCTCAAGCACCGCATTGTCAACCCTTCCCTTCTCTCCAATCCCAAAGTCTGCAATTAGCTGACGTAAGCTATCGTTCGTTAGAACCCTTTTAAGCACTCCGCCATAGCTTTCAATAACGTCGTCGGTAAGCACCTCACGTAGCAGAAAGCCAATACCACTAATGGACTCCTGTGCCACCTCTTCCAGTGCACCTTTCTGCTGAAGCTCTTCAAGGCTTAGTAACGCGCTTCTCGCCGTCTCGACGATATGCATATATTGCTCAAGAACTCGTGGAACTTCCTTCTCTAGCCATTGTGAGATATCTCTCTCCTCAGCTGTAGTGAGCTTTGCACCAGGATTTATCTCCTGTATAAACCTTACCGCTTCCTGTTTAGCCCTGTTCTGTAACTCAGCAACCTCCGTTGCCTGCCTTAGACGCGGTATTACCTCGTGCAACTTCGCCGCCACGCTCGTTATCATCTCGTATATCTCGTTGTCGATTAATACGTTGTTCCGAAGTTCAGCAAGACGAGCCCGAAGCTCATTTGGAGTAATGTCCAGACCCTTAACCTTCTTTTCCATTATCCAGTTAAGAAAGTCTTTCGAAGCATCGCGTATTTGAACTATTGTGCTTAGGGCTATGCCCTTTTTCTTTTTGTACGTGCTCAATTCGTTTAACATATTCCTGTAAGGTATGAATTGGCTCAGGGTAAATGGCATCTCTTTTGTTGGTTCGCCACTAATTGCACGGATAACGGATTGCCGTGCTATAAAGTTACGGAAAACCCTCATTATCTTTGCAGGCACCTTTTCGCCAGATAGATAACTGTCAAGCTCCATCTCGCTTACTTCTGCCACTGCGCCAACTATCCTAACCTGCGCATTATTTCCACTCCAGCCTTTTGGGACGTAGCCGACATAGACCTGATACTGTCCAGTATCGGACGGGATTGGCACGAGTAGGTATTGAGCATCCTCTTTTCGCCCCCTCGAGGTTATTTTAGGCTCTCTCTTGAAGTTCACCAGTTTTTCTCCCGATGTCACCAACCAGCGGTTCTCGGATAAGAGCTTGCTGTAGTAAGAAACAAGTTCCTCGTGCGTTTTCTGGAAGTTCTTAAAGAGCGACTTTTTTTGCCTGGAAGGCTCAATCTTGCTGTAAGATTCAGTCACCCGATTTCTTCCTTTCGTCCGGCTAATCATATCCGCAAGCCTAACAACGTCGTCATCGGAAAGTTTATCTAGCGGATAGAGGTCGCGGATTTTCCACACTCCCTCCTCACCTCGCCACGTAAGCATTGCAAGGTATTGCCTGCCCTTACTCGTCTGGAGCACCATCGGCACCGGGAGGTTCTTCTTTACGACCAGTTCCCCAAGTCCTCTGATTGACTCCGTCAAATCATCAAGGTATGAAGACGGAGTCATCACTGCGTCTATCTCCTTCAGCTTTTCAATGACCGCCTTTACATCCTCATCGGTAATCTCAAGTGGACCCTTCTCCAACATTTCTAATGAGCCTCTAATTTCGGGTTGAGGCGGAGTAACTTGTGGCTGGAAGATAGTCGGTCTCGCCTGCGTGGCAAGTTCCGCATCCTGTGCGACCTTAAGCGCCTCTCTGAGCTGCGTAAGCAATGCCTCTTCTGATAGAGACCCGAAATCAGCTAATACACGATCCCCAGCCTCGTTCAGCTTGAGGAAGCGTTTTGGTCGGAATAGCAACCCGCCCGCAATGCTCTTAAGTTCACGGATGGAGCTCGCTGAGGTCTTAAATGCGTTCACAAACTCTTGAATAGGCACGCCGTCATTCTTGAAGGTGTCCCAGTTGTCGAGTAAGAACCTAATAGCTTCTGGCTTACCACCGTAAGCCAACTGCTCAATCGGATTAACTGTGACTTTGTCCAGATGCTTCAGGAAGGAGTGATACATAACAATTGAGCGATAAAACTCCTTCTGCTGGGTCTGCCTTGTTAGCAAGACCTTGATTAACGGCGCAAGGGCTTTTACCTTTTCCGCCCTCGCCTTGCTATCAAGAGGAACATCCTTCAGCATCTGGCGGGCAATCGATACTTCAATCGGTGGCAAGAGCTTTACCTTTCTTAGCGCCTTTTCTGCCACACCGATAATAGTCGGATAGTAAGGTTCTATTGCACGAGCGGGACCTGCTAGACCAAGCTCTATGAGGCTGAAGGCTCCAGCTTCCCTGCCTAACGCCTCCATGTAGCTTCGGGCATGTAGTTTCTCTGGCGTTCCAGTTGAAACATAACTTGCAGCCATAAGCGGACCTTCAAAGATTGCCCTGCCATAAGTTCTAGGGTCCGTATATGTCTTCATTAAGAATGCAGGCAGCTTCCGAACACGAAGGAACCCAGGCTTTTCCGCAAATCGTTCCGCCCTTATCATTGCGTCGTCCATTCCTTGAAGCAGTCGTGAGAAGAGTTTGGTCTGAGCTATTTTTCTCGTGGCTATCGTCAGCTTCCCTGATATCCTCTCACTGGATAATACTATTGGCGTCGAGCGTGCAACAATCGTCCTGCCAGCAACAGGCAGTGCGGGGAAACCATATTTCAACGTCCCACCTATCTCGAATAAAGCCTCAAGCTGTCTTCCAGGAGCGGTGGGAAGAGTTTCTTCTGGCGAAAAGATTCCAGCAAGGCTGCGCAAGTAATGCCTGCCTACACTGGGAGCGGTAACACCTAATGGAGTAGGAGGCTTCTTTCGCAGTTCAATAATCTCACGCGCCCCAGCTGCTGCCACGTCTAAGGGAAGCCATATAGGCGATAGGGGCTGGATAAAAGAACGAACAGACCAGGAAGGACTCACCCATCCAGCAGCAACAGGCTCAACAAAAGGTAGCCCTTTTAGCAGTCCTCTTGTCGCCATAGTGGCTTGTCCCAATCGCTCCAAAGGAGTCAGTTTAATCTCCTCTTTGACCCATTCCTCTGGAGGCACCCCCGCAGCTTGCAATCTTTGGACTTTCGGCAATATCTCTTTTCTGAGACGCACCATCCAGAGTGGCTCGGCTCTTTGGCGCCAGCCTCCCATATATGAAGGAACGCTAGTGTCCAGGGGCTTTTGAGGAAGTCGCGCTTCTCTTTCGCCCCTGATTAACAGGCGCAATTCTTCTAGCGTTAAATAATCTAGTCCTGCCATCTAAGCGCCAATCCTGTAAATTACTGGTCGCAGAACATAAATCCCTGGTTGCCCGTTCGATATATCGCCCATCTGCCCAAAGAATGTGAGCTTCTTATTCAGAGCCTCGTCAAGGTAATCCTGAAACCTTCGCGGTTGCTGATTTGACTCTACCCATAGCTCGCCATTCTTCCATACAAGAACACCCATATGGTCTGCTTTCGACGTCTTGTTTCCAGTGTAGCCCGGAGACCGCCACATCACCATTATGTCGCCTGCCCGCACAAGCGAAGCCTGCCGAACAGGATAAAGTCCAGCCTCGCGGTGCCCTGGCTTTAGCACGTTTCGCATAAACGTATCAACATTGTTTGTCGAAAGAAAGCTGAAACGCGGGTCTGTCAGCGACAGGTAGCGACTCACAAAGGCAGCGCACTGATTCTCGGTATTGCCCTGACGCATTGCCCTGAACGTATCACTGATTATATTACTTACTTCTTCGCTTCTTGGGGGTATTGATTGTGGTCTCCTCGATATTGGTGGCGGTAATAACGAGCGCCTTCCGCCAGTTCGCGCTTCTCCCATTGCAGGCATCTCTGCTTCTAATGGAAACAATATATCAACGGGGATAGCATTCTTCCTGAGCCATTCCCTGTATGGATATAGCGTTAGGATTTTCCCCGTCGCGGGGTCTTTGACCTCTCGCTTGTCAAGATAGACGTAGGGGGTTATCCGATCTAGCGCATACTGCAACTCGTTGATTGTTCCTATTAGCTTATCGAAATCCGCTTTTCCACTGTATGGTTTATCCCCCATCTTGTATCCTTCTGCAAGCATACCCATTAGGATTTCTATATCGGCGCTAGTAGCACTCCCAGTGCTCATCCTATCAAGAATTTCCCGAGCCTGTTCCTCTTCGTATTTTGTTAGGTTCCGCTCGATGAATGGGTCGTCTAAGTAAGCCCTTATAAACGGTTGTTTATTAAAGAACTCAATAAGACTCTTGCCTAATAGCGCCACGTCCGGCGTCAACATCCTGGTCGTTTCATCAATGACATCAAGCTGATTCGCCATCTCCTTCGCCTGTCTGATAGATACGACGGTCTCAAGGGGGAGCCCCGTCGTTTTGGCTACAGTCTCATCATCAAGTCCGTCTTCGATTAGGCTACTGGCGGTGCTGATCATATTTTCCTGTCTCCTTAATCCGTATTCTTCTTGCTGTCTCAACTCTTGACTTACCGCTATGTCATAGTAGCCACGCCTTATTTCTTCTTCTCGAGCCTCTTTTTGACGCTCCTGCTGGTATTGTTCTAGCCCCATCCTTGTCGCCTCGGCTAAGGCATCAACCGTAAATGCCTTCTGTCCTGCCTCTTTCTCATATTCTGCTATTTGTGAGGCTATAAACTCCCGCATCGCCTCACTCGCATTTCCTGTTGCCGATATATCGTTCTTGTATGTTTGAAGCAGTTCAAGAATAGAAGCCTTAGCAAGCGCAAGCCTCTCCTGCTTTTCCTTCGGGCTTTCCAGTCCCGTAAACCCATAATGGCGCAATAGATTATTAACCTCAGAAAGCCCAGATTCAGGTGCAAGTAAGCCGTCCTCAACTAGCTGGAATATCGTATCAAAGCTCCGTAGAACCACTGCCTTGTCTTACTCTGTAAGAAATCCTTACTCAAATGCCCTGTTAATTAAACTGCCTACATTCTGCTTCTGTTGCTCAGCGAAAAGCCTCTTCTTCGCGTTAAGATACCTAGCTGCTAGCTCATCCGCCTTCTGCCTTTTCCTTTCCTGCTGTTCTTGCTCGGAGAGAATATAGCCTTGCTCGTCAACATTTGTAGTGGAAGTGGTAATACCCTTCAAAATATCAAGATATTCATCTGGCGTCATGGCTTCAAAGGCATCCGCCTCGCTTGGCATAGTCAGAGCGAAGCCTTCAGTGGGCGGGATCGCGACCCGTTTCCCCGGGGGACCTACCTCTACCCCGATAGGAGCGGTTGTTAGAGCAGAAGGCGAAAACGATTTTTGCGCCCCAGGGGCGAACGTTTTAGCCAATGGGAATGGGAGCTGTTCCCATTTGGGTCTGCCACCCGCAAGCTGAATCGTTCTTAATTGCTGGGCTTGTTGAGCAGCCTGACCAAACCTATACCTACGCTTCTTGCGCTGATGATAGCGCTCCATAGCGGGTATACCTAATTTCGCGCCTAACGCCATAATAATGTCTATCAGTCCAGCTTCTGCCATTATTAAGCCCCTGGTGGCGGTAGCTCTTCGCCACCGTAAAGTAATTCATTAAGATCCACGCCTATGCCTAAGTTCGTTAATAGATTATAGAGGATGCCACCAGACTTCTGCTGAGACGTAGATGTGGTTGCTACCTCTCCTCGCAAGAGCGCACCAATAACTTTTAACCAACCTAAGGTGAATTCACGTAGAGATTGGATTTCCTCAGCGTTAAGCCCCTGCACTCTTCCGTATTCCTGTATTTGGCGGTCAATTGCCCTTTCGTCCATTCTTGAAAGTTCTGTTGCAACCTCTATGAATTGGCGAGAGGCTTCTATGTTCCTAGCCAGTTCTGCCTCGCCACGCCTAGTCGCTAATTCAGCCTGCCTCTGAAGTCCTTGCGAAATAAGCTGTAGTCGCCCCTGCTCTAATTCTCGCCTTTGGGTTAAGTCCTGATAACGGATTCCTGCTTCCAACTCCGCTAGTCCGCCAGATAATCGAGACGCTGCAAGGCTTCCTTCCAAAGGAAGAGCGGAGGATGACGTATAACCTTGTGCCATTCCTCGTGCCTTGTTCGTTGCCTGTAGCTCACCATAGGCAGATTCTGCGCTCTTCCGTGCAGAGCTAAGAATATCGCTAATTTCCTTCTCCGCTGGCTGTCCCATCCAGCTTTGCGCCCCAGAGAGCAGTTCGCCGAGCTTATTAAGGTAGCCTTGCGCGGGACCAAACGTCGGCAACATTGTTAAGTTCCTAGCTCTTCCGCCTGCCCGCTCTAATCCTGCTGTGGCGGGCGCATAGGCGCCACCGTATGCGGTGTAGGTAGTCGGAGCAGGCAGTCCCTGCATAAAGTATTCGATTAGCCTTTGATATACCTGTGGGTCATATAGCTCTTGCGCTGAAACCACAGTCGGTTTAGATTCGGCAGTGCTACTCGGTTTGTTCATGTGTTTCTATCGCCTCCTTTTCCCCTGTTGGGACGGGATCCAGTGTTAAATCAAGGAGTAGCTGGCTCTGCCTAAAGCCCATCGAATGGAGAAGACTTACAAGTCCCTGCGATTTCTTGAAGTAATCCCGCGGCAAGTTGACGGTTATCGTCTCGACGCCTTCTCTTCGCGCCCAAGATAAGAGGAACTCTAACCCCTTGCGCGGAATGCCTTTGACTCGCATTTCGGGTAAAATGTAGGAGTCCAGAATCGTAGCCTGTTTCCTCTTGCCGTTAAAATACCAATAGGCTAATCCATATCCGATAATTCCTTCTGAGTGGCTAAAGCACAGCATCAATAAGGCGTTTGGCATTGAGGCGTAACTTGCGAGAATGTCCGTTGCTTCATCGTTGTCAATGCGCATGGCGTCAATCTCTTTTCTGTAGGCTTGCATCATCTGAGCGAGAATCTTTATGACCTGCGGGGTCAAGGACGAGAACTTACGTATTTGAAAGAACTCTATATTGCCAGCCTTCATCCTATTAACTCATTTAATTGTTGCACAATCTCGTTCAGCTTCCTCTTAATCATCAGGAGCTCTCGGTTGATTGATACGTTCTGTAAGCTAACTCCAGATATCACTGAGTTAATACTCCGCGACACCTGAGATAATAACTCATCTCTCTCGTTCCTGCCCCGAGCGGAGGCAAGAGGAGGCGTCACTAACTTACCCAGCCTTACGTCGGTATTGAGAGAAATACTTTCTAGTTTCCTAGCCATTAATATTGACCCTCCGCGATAAAGTCAAGTTCAATGTAGCTTGCCTTGCTTTCACCATAATCATTTGGCATTGTTACGTCTACCTCTATGGATTCGCCTGTCTCTTCAGGGACAAGGCTTACAAGTCGCAGAGAGGGCGCGTTAAGCGAGTTCCCGTTTCGGTCAAATGTATAGATACGATAGGATGGTTCCGTATCTGATGCGTGCTTTTGGTAAAATAACGTAAATCGCCTCATACGCTTCATCAGGTCTGGGTAGCCAAGATTCGTGCGGTTAGAACGGAATGTGCAGACTCTACTGATTCCACCAGAAACAACGGGCGCATATGCTGGATCCACATAATAGATTTGCTTATCGGTTCGTCCTGCTGCTACAAACATATCAAGATGCTGGGTGGCGCCCAAATCATCAATTGGGATATGCCCCAGATTATCAATCGCTATATGTCCGAGTTCGTCTATCGTCCTTCTTCGGCGGAAATAGTCGTAGCCTAAGTAGGAAGTATCTGTCGGTATCTGAATTGTGGTCCAGGCTCCCGCTGCGTTCATTACGAAAGCCAATTGTCCCGTCTGGCTTGGTCTGCTAATCCAAAGCTCCTGCTGTTTTGGATAAGACACAACAAAAACGTCGTTTGGGCGTGTTATGTCAAGCCCATCAAAGAAAGCATCCTTTATGCTGACGGAGAACTGCTCATCAAAATTAGCTCCGTCAAATGAGTAGATTCCTTTTCTGCCGACAAAGATATGCCTGTTTTGCTCGGCGAGTAACGCATTTTTCCCTATAATCGCATCATTGAAGCCTTCAGACTGAATGGACTGGTATCCAAAAGGCTGGAACGTTCCTTCTGGTAGGAAAAGGTTGATTGGGTAGAGACGGTAGATGCTATCCGATTTGTAGATAATCATATCGTCCCCAAGTTGCTCGGCGGTGATAATGGGACCTGGCGTCAAGTCCAAGTCCATGCTCTTGGCAGCGTCCGCTGCGGCTTCTGCCTTCCAGCTGAATTGCGAATCCCATCTCGTATAAATGTTCGAGTTCCTGACCCTGCTGGTGTAAGGTATACCGTTCTCTGTTGTATTCATCAGAAGTAACATCTGTTTATACCATCTAATGACCTGGCAAGTCTGGAGACTGACCTTTTCTGCGGTGGGCGTTTCTATGTCATCAAGCCCCTCAATAACCTCAAACTTGGGACCGCCTCCCCATTTGAGAGGACGTCCACGCCCTGTGGTCAGGAACAACCATCTGTCCGACTGATCCCAGCTTACGTAAATCCGAGCCACTAGAAACTTCTCCTTGTAATCGTTACCACGCTGTTAATAGCCCCAGTCGTCCAGTTTGAATCCGCAGTCAGCTTAGCATTACTTGGAACAGCCACAACGGTTTTCTCTTCTCCAGTCTGCTCAATGCGAACGCTATCGCCTGGGAGCGCTCCGTCGTCCTTCCATTGACCTTCGGTCGCATTCACATCTGCACTGCCAGGAGAAACATCTCCTTTCGCCTTTATGACGGGTGTTACGTCAACTGAGTCTGCAGGGTCTGCAGTTCCACCAGAGCCTTCAGGATTGAATACAACAATCTCGTCAGGATGGACAACTATGAGCCTTTCGCCTTTGTCTCCCTTCTCCACTATCACAAACTCTATCTCCTTTGGAAACGGTGTGGATCCTAGAGGGGTCATGTGTGGCATACTGTGAAGGTTCATACCCTTCACCCGCATATTCAGCACGCTTTTGAGCGCAATCTCAGGTGCGTGTTCGATATCGAAAGAAAACAGCCCAAGCCCAAAGCCTGCTATTCTTGCGGTTTTTAGTGCTTTGCTTTTCATTTAGGTCAGATATGTTCCAGGCGATTCAATCGGAACCTCTTGTGCAAGGAGCCAGGATGGACCGCTAGGCACGTCTGCGCCTTCGAGACCCACACGAGGATTTAGATACGCCACAAGAGGAAGGTTAACGGTCGTCCTGTTTTGAATCCGAAATTGTATTATGTGCGTTCCACTCGCGGAAGGTTTATAGAGCCCACCAAAATCAACAGTTAGATACATTGGCGCCGTCCCTGCAAATAACTGACCGTCCAGAATCCACTTTACGATGCCAACCCCATCAGTAGAGTCGTATATATCGAAGAGAATGCATTTGTCGCCCCCCGGGGAATAAGGGTTCACCACAATGGTCGCGTGCACTTGCGCATAGACGTATTCCGTTCCATCGGTCGGGAAACTAAGATTGAAGTCTGGCACCACCACCCACTGGTTAAGATCTAGACTAGGAAGTGGAAGGTCATCCGTGTTGTTAATCTTCCGCGCCACCCTTGCGGAGCTGACATTCAAGATATTCACTGCAGAGGCTTTGGCGGCGTTATTCAAGGCGACACGGGCGTAATCGCTCACATAGAACAACTTATAGGCGTTGCTATCGTCGCTCGTTCCTGTCGGCAGGGCACTCTTCGGCAAAGCCTTTATCCTAGCGGAGTCAGGGCTATGATACTCTCTTTCTGAGCCTGCGATCGAATAATCAACCGTATGCTCAGTTCTCATTAAGCGGTCTATGACCTGGCGTGTTTCAACAATCCAGGTATCGAGCTCATCCGCATAATCACTGGCACCTAATGGTCTATTAATATCGTAAGTCATAGGCTATGTCCAAGAATAAGGCTCGTAAAAATCATAATGGGCTATGGTAGATTCCTCGAATATGCCCGTCGTGAAATCAAAATCATCGTCCAGAAACTTCCTTCTTGATTCTCTGGCAAAATCATTGACCTGATTCTGCGCCATTGTTAGGAAATCGACGACCTTGTCCATCTCCTCAAGGTATGCTTTCCCATAGGCTACGGCGGTATAGACTAGAGCCATTGGTATTTGCGTCGTGAGCGGATTCGTATCGCCGCCTTGAACAAGCGGAGCCAAATGGGCAATACAATGAACGTTTAGGCTTCCAAGCGCTGCGGTAGCATTAGGAGTAGGCGCAATCTCTATCTTGTTATGACTTGGCGCGGACGCCGACGACTGGAAGGCATAGTCCCAGTATAGAGGCATATCTGCGGTCTGCCCCTGGAAAACCACGCCTAGTGGTCTCTCGTCCTTTAGCCTTGTCAGTGAAGTTATTTTCTCCTTCCCATCGGACCCTACGTAGGCTATACGCCTTATGCCTATAACTTCTCTTGTGGTAATTGCATACTGATATGTCCCGGCTACGAGGCTCAGTGGAATCGTTGTCCGAAGGAAATGGAACTTATGCGCCAGGCAGAGCTGATACTGCGCAGTGTTGACGAAATCGCCTATCTTGGTAGCGAGGACCGTGTCGCCTGGGCGACGCAAATGGTCAAGCGCCAGCGTCTTTATCTGGTCAAAGTCCATATCGACCTACCTTCACTTGGACCGAGTAGCTTCGAAGCTCTCGGTCCAAGCGTAAGTCACAGGTTGTTTAAGCTGGTATCAGGTCGTAGCCAGTGCCTGGGCTAACTCTCCACTTGATGTAGAGAACCACCTTGCCGCTACCTGCTGATTGCTGAGTCTCGTGCCTAAAAGTGAGGAGTTTGCCAGCAACCGCAGTAAACTTCGCCATTGAAGTAGCCTTAGCCCAAGAGCCCACCGCCGCGCCGTCCGGAACAGTCAAGGCTGAGTTAGCGACCACTGCCCCGTCATACTTCAACACCACAACGCCATTTGTCGCAGGGCTCCCTACTGCCTCCGTAACGTGGTAGCCAAACTCGACGATGTCTACTGAAGCACCAAGCTCAGCCACGTCCAGGACCTCTTTATCGCTTGCCGCGGCATCCAGGTCGACCTCAAACAGGCAACGATAAAGTTCAGGCTTCTGATACCGTTCGTCAGAATAAACTCCAGACATACGTTGTTACCTCCTAAAAGGCTGATGTTACCTCTATTGCGCCAAAGAACCTTGCGGTCGCCGTTGGATAGCGGCTTTTCCATCCGCCCATGAAGAACCAAGCCAGTGCTCTGTCGCGTCCAAAGTCCTTACTGAAGTCGCTCAGGATTGTTACAGGCTCCGCTACAGCCTTGTAGACCGCGTCCTCGCCAAAGACGACGCCGCGACCAGGCGGAAGGCTCGTGTCGCCACCGGTCCCCTGTAGCGGCGGGAATACGATGTCGTTATCGGACTGATAGATGTCGAACTTGTCGAATGTCCCGATGTATCCAGTGAGGAGACCGCTTGGCTTGCCAGCCTCAATGAGCCTTAGCTGAACGTCCTGCCATAGCGGATCGCCCTTGAATCCGCGAATTGCTCGTCTGTCCCATACGGACGCCCATCTGCCGTTTGCTCGTGGCTTTATGCGGTATCTAGAGAGCTCTTCCGCTAGGTTGAAGAAGTCCACCATCTTTAGGTTCCGCGTCGCTACGGTCGTAAGCGTGGTCTCAGGAATGTAAGTAGGAGCCGCATAGCTTCCGGTGGGGACATACTTCAACGGCGCCTCACGAAACTTCAGCCCCACAACATTATCAATGGTCTTGATCGCGTGTTCCTTGAGCAACTGCCCGTAAATGCTCTTGATGTCTATCTGAGCAAGGACCTCGAACTTCTTCGTCCAGGGGAAAGAATGTCCATATTCGCCTATGGTAAGGCTCATCTGCTCAGGCAGGACGTTCGTTCGCGGAGTTAGCTCGTCCTCTGCGATTTCAGCGGTATCGCCTTCCACGTATGGCGTTACGGTCCAGGTAAAGATGTCGCCTTTCCGCTTACCCTGCGCGCCTTTGAGTAAGGTCGTGAACCCGTCCCAAAGGGCTTCGTCTTGGATCGCCTTGTTAATCTGCTGGGTTAGGAGTGGCAGGTAAACCAAACCCTTACCCGATGCCCAAGTCGGAATAGCCATAGTTATCCTCCGTTTAAGTGTTTAACACTACACGTAGGATTGGTCAAACAAGAGCGTTATGGCTACGTCCGCACGTTTCTTAGTCGGGGGCAACCTGCCCTAGAGATAACTTGCGCTCGTATTCGTCATCAATCGCTTTCTGTTTAATCCGCTCCCATTCCTCTTCCGCCGATAGTTCTTCCGTCTCCTGCATTACGCCGCTATATCCTAAACGAACGGCGCCCGCCTTTGACTTTGCGGCTTCCCTTGCTGCGTAAACCGAATCCAGCAGGTCTGTTACCTTCTTAACGAGATGTTCCTTGAATGCTTCAGGAGAAAGACCTGACGCCACAGCGATACGTGCTTCCTTCTCGAAGACACTGTTCATAAGCGCTCGTCCTGCGTCTGTCTTAATCCAGGGGATTTCGCGCTGTATCTCATTGAACATCATCTGGGCTTGGACACTTGAAAGGATTTCATTTTTGATTCCCTCTTTGGCGGACTCCAGTCTGCGAATCAGTTCTTGCTGAGACTTGAAGGTTCGCTCCCTGAGGTCTTCAATCTGGCTACGGATGGCGCCCGCGCCCTCTGAGTCGAGGCTAAGAAGTTCATCCTCTGCCACATGAGGACTGGTCCTTGCGGTCTTCTTCTCTCCGTAAAGGATTCGCCGAATGTCTTCCTCGAAATCCTCGTTAATGTCCGCTGATTCGTCTTCGCCAGGGATTGGCTTTGCAGACTCTATCAGGGAAGAGTGAATCTCTTTAATGGACTCCTGATTTTGCCTAATAGCATCAATCATAGCCCTCAGTGATTCATTATCCACCGATGCCGAGTTAGACGCATCCTGCTCCACAGGCTCTTTGCGGTCATCTTTTTCGGTCATTTCAGGCATTTGAATCTCCTGTATATATTATACCATAGATCAATCGAATGATGTAATTTCTTCCTCAGTTAGGTCTAAGACGCCTGCGAGGAGCGACTCCATGTAGAGCCTCTCGCTATTCAGCACCTTGCATAAATCCCTTATGGCACAAAGGCGGTCCCGCGCCCGCCTCCTCTGAGCATCGCTTGCGAGCCCGCTAAGGATTACGTATAGTTCGTGCTTTGCCATATCTGCGAACTTCTGCATGATTAACAGCTTAGCAGAGTCTATCTGCTCAATTAGACGCGCTGCATCCACCTTGTTCGCTGGCGATTCACGTTCCAGTAAAAGTTTCAGTGTCTTGCTAAGTTTCACGTTCCTGCTCCATCCTGCCTCCTTCGCGGATGGTTTGACGCATTTTCTTTTGTCCGACTGCTGGAGCCGGTATATTGGCTTGTTCCGCAAGCTGTAGCAACCTTGCTATCCCAGATCCTGCCTGGTCGCCTACGCCTAATTGCTCCTCTTTTCTTACTTGTTCGAATAAGTCCGTAGTATCAATTGGCAGTGCATCAAACAAGAGTTTCAGCGCTGCGCCTATGTCTATTTTCGTATCGAACTTGGTTGCCAGCGAGAAACTTTCAGGTGGCATCTTGAATAGGACGCCAAGAGTGCTGAGCAACATCTGGACGTTTGCCTGCGCCTTTGCGCTTCCAGTTAGAACCTCGACATTGTAGCCTTCAATGCTCTGGGCAATTTCCTGCCTTTGCCTAGTGGTCAAGGAATCAAGATGCTCTGCAAGCTCCGTCCCAAGTATTTGGAGCATAATCGGGTCTTTGGAGAAGTCGGTCTGAAACTGAATAGCAAGCCCAATGATCTTCTTGACGATTGGGCTCAGCGCAATTTCCTCTATCGCCTGTATGTAGTCCACCCTGTTTTCCTGCGTAAAGCTGGTTCTGATATTTGTCTCGGTTGCGGTGGGGCGTCCCTTCGCTGTCGGAAGCCCCTGGGTTAGCTCATTGACGCCGAGCTCGTCAATCTTCCGCTCAAAAACGAAATATAGCTGTGCTGCTTCCTGTGGCATCGGCGGGAAGACAACTGGCAGAATACCTGGAACGTTGCCGATGTCAGGATTGATGACGGTCTGTCCTGGGTATATCCTGCGCACGTTCCCAGGCTGTGTCGGGTCACCATAGATTCGCTCATTAATTTCAACTGGGGTTGAGGTTCTGATTGCGACACCAGCGGTCATTAGGTTCCCTAGTTGCGTTTGATGCTGCGCAATCTTGTAATAGTCCTCAAAGAGTGGTCTCGGATAAGCAAGGAAAGAGTCTATATTGAGAGTCCCGAAAGTATAATCGGTTCCACTCCCGTCCCAATACGGATAAGGTCGTGGCTTTTCTATAACGACAAAAGGAGGCGGCCCCTCGCCTCCGCTTCCGCCTTCAAATGTCGCGCAAGTCAGAGAAGCCGCCACAAGAGAATCATCCTCCGTGATGTCCGAAAGATTGCCTTCAAAATGATAAACGTCTATCGGCTTACCGCCCGCAAAGTAAAGCTCGGTGTCCATCATTACGCGCTCGTGCTCTGTCCCGGCTGTTATCGCACTCATCGCGGAAGCCTTGCTTTTGGCAATTAGCTCCTCCACCTCATCCGAGGACGCGCCGTGAAACTCGGCGTATTCCTTGAACTTCTGAGGACTCATTCGATACCTGCAAACACGTAATGCACGGTCTGTCGTTACCCAGAAGTCGAAGGGATTAATGTTTTCAATGGTGATACCAGGTCCAAACTTATAGCCCACATCATATGCGAAAGGCTCAGGGACGATGCCAGCCAGCTCTGGCTTTTCGGAAATGACGACGCTTCTTCTTCCGTAAGGGTCGGGAGATACTCGGAATATCATGTAACTTGAAGCCATAGCGTAGTAGCAGGCTTTGGCGATAAGAGATGAGAACTTATTGACGGACAGCCAGTAGCGCACCAATAGGCTTATCGCGTCTACTGTTTTTTCGCCCCCGACGGGGTAACGCACCTCGTAGCGAATATAATCTTTAGCTTGGAGGAAGGTGCGCTGTATGTGCTTACTGAGTCTATACGCCACCGTTGCAAGCTGGCTGGACGTATTTCCAGGCTTACTTGCCTGCTCGCCTTTCCTGGCGCTGATTGGAACGTTCCCGTGTAAGTGCTCTATTATCCCAAGCCATCTCTTCTCAGACGGCTCTCGGAGTTTTTTCATCTCCAGGAAAGCCCTGTGAGCATTCACTGCTGTTATTTTTAAGTCCATCATTGAAACAAGTAAGGTTCTTCCTGCTCTATTATAGCATCAGGGTCAGCATCAAATGAGGCTGGTATTCCGGACGCAACAATCCTCTCGGCGCCAGCCAGTAGACAGGCGAGGGCGTCCACGTAATGGTCGTGCTTCTTATCCTTGATTACTTCTTGCGTTTCGCTGGTTCTATATCCGAAGCTGAGAGCGCGGATAAGAACCTTGCATTAGGGATGTATGGTCAATTTAGGAAGGTCCGGTTTCGCATAAGTGACCATATAATCGTGAATGCGCCTATTTCTCTTAGCAATATTCTCTCCCACTGGAATGACCCTGGTCTTAAACTTCTCCCAGAGCATTTCTATGTCTGATTTTCCACTAGTAGAGTCCCTCTGCTTGCCTTCTGCGTCTCCATAGTCCACTATCTTGGCGTGGATGCCAGTGACATAACGCTCGAAGCCAATATGGGGAGTTGCGACTCGCGGGAAGAATGTAAACGTCATTGAAAGGGCTTTTGGTGCGAAGTCGCTTATGATTTCATTTTGACCTCTCATCTCTCCAAAGACGTGCACTGCGCCTATGCTGGTCAGAATGGCGTAAAGAACAACTGGGTAATTGAAGCCGAAATCCCAGCCTCTGATGACCATACTAATCTCATTTGGCTTGAAAGTCAGGTTTTTGACGTGCGTGCCTTCATTGAAGGAAGCAAAATAAGGGACGCCTTTGGTGCTCACGCCTTTGGTCTGCATGTCCATTTCCTGCGCCCAGTCCGCGTCGGTAAAGAGCGCGCGCTGTTGCTTATACCATTCGCTGTCCACTTGTTTCTTAGGGTCGGCGGTATGGTGCAGAATGAGGCAGTTAAACTGTCTCTTGTTGCGAAAGTATAGAAGACCCTTTTTCAGGGTGGTCGGGTAGATCTTCGGGATGCTGGCTTCATTGTCCTGCAATCCCCAAAATAGCCTATACCATTCCTGTTCTCCCTTAACGCTGGAGACGCCGGTAAAGCGCCCATGCTGGACGCTTGGAAGGGCGCTACGCACCATTTCCGTTAGCCTACCGGGGTCTAGATGCGCCAGCTCATCACCAAATATGCCAGAAGGCGTTCTTCCTCTTGGGCTACTAGCGTCCTGGGACATCGCCTTTATGATTGAGTCCTCGATGTGCGGACGTTTTATGGTGTCCTCGTTATCTTGATTTTCAGGTTTATGGAAAACTATCATTTGCGAGCAAGTCTGGTTGAAATGGACCTTTGGGAACATTTCCCGCATCCAAGCAGGCATTGATTCCCACGCCCACTTGATTCTCAATATGCTATATTGCGCATCTTCTGCTTTTCTTGATAGGAAGTGGGACGTGCGAGACTTAAAGAAAAGGCTTTCCCAGAAGTAACATAGGGCGATAGTGTAGGAAGCGAGCATCTGCCTCGATTTCTGAATAAGAAGTTTCTTGTGTACGTACCAGACGTGTGTCAGGATCCGAAGGTAATCATAGTTAGGGAAGGGTTTGATAGGGTTAGCCTTGTCGTCATCGTCCCTCGTGTAGATGTGCCCACAGGCTATGAAGTTCCAGGGATGTTCAGCCCAAATCTCAAGAAGCTCTTCGCGCAATGCGGAGCTAGGTTCTAGCTCCGTCCGCTTAAATTGCTTTATGCTTGTAGGCTCCGATTGTTGGGTCAAACTCTTTAATGTCGTGGTTTCTGATGAACTCATTTCCTGAGACCGTCCACATTTTATCTTCCTTGTCGTAGGTCACGACGAGCTTAAAATCAAGAAGCTGAACAAATGTAGCAAAGACGACTGGGCTAGGCAGAAATGCCGCGTTCTGCATCTTGGGTTTCTTGCTGAAGTTAAGCTCGCCCCGCACAATAATCGCCTGCCAGCGCTCCGCCATTCTTATCTGCTCAATGTTATAAAGTCCGCCTGGGCAAAGAACATAGAAGCGGTTAGTAAATTGCAAAAGAGTAGGACTTGCGTCTGTTTTCGCGCTCCTATAGATCAGACGTTGAGCCACTATGAACTCAACTCCGCTACTGTTTGTCCGCTCACTAATGACCTCTCGTGGAGTCGTCATCATATATCCGCCCAGGAAGAACTGATTCAAGGTAAAGATCCTGCAGTCAGGCTCGTAGCGTATTCGGCATCCCCTTTCAAAGAGCGGTCTGCCCCATCGCGCCTTGCTGTAGGCGGAAATGTCAGCAGGCGTGGATGTTTTAGGGCGCTCACGGAAGCTACGGAAATAGGTAGACATAGACCGCGTCTAATAGTAGCGCCTCGTATCTCGATTTAAGCCGCGATGGGGCGGTGTCTCTCTTGGTGGCGTCAGCATATAGCCTGTGAGCCACCCTGCGCGCCACTTCGCCCTTATAGTTCTGCTCTTTCGCTTGACGAACCGCGTCTATCGCCGCGCTAAGGTAATTAGCATAGTCCGGATAGAGACGCTCGATGAACGCAACAATAAGCTCGCGTCTTATCGGAAGCACCATCTGCGGGCTAGGCGGAGTAACAGGCTCAAGCCTCGCCTTTTCTCTGGCGACCTGCGCAAGGAACTCCGCATCGCCAGTTTCGGGCTGCGCTTCTTCCGCAACGGGCAATTTCTTGTTCAGCCTGTCTGCCTTCTTTCCTGCCACTGAAAGATCAGATCTTTTAGCCATAATCTTCTCCTTTTTACTCCCTTATTTGGATAGACTCAAAGGTAACCACAGTAAGCGTTGCCCCGGGTGTTGCCGTTTTCCCCCAAAGGAAATTGGACTTCCCGCCAGCGTTCTTGGTGCCGACAAGCACCCCAGGAAGCTCGAATCTGATAAAGATTGTATTCAGGTCTTGGTCTCCCGCGCCGAATGGGCACTCATCGTCCCACAGGAGCTGATCGACTTCAGCGTCCGCGGTCGGGTAACCATCCGCGCCATTATTACCAGTAAGTATTACGAACGGGACTTTGGCGGTTGCGGTCTTAATCCGCACCTTAATCGCACCCACGTAGAAAGGAAGCGTTTGCCCAGTGTCCAAGCGCACCCCTGTATCATTGATGACTGTCCCTTCAGATAAGGATTTCACAATACTTCTTAAATAGTAATCTCTCATTTTTGTCCTCCAGATTATACTACTCTGCGACGAGTGCCGCGAGTTTTCTACTTAAATCAAGCAAACTCACCGAGTCAAACAGTAACCGCGTCCGCACCGTCTCGTCATTCTTCGTTAGTCCGCTCATTCTTTTCATCCAATCAGGATTATAGTAGCATCTAAAAACTCCAACGCGATAAATCTCCGCCACCCGCGAAGTAAACGTATCAACCGCGCCTGGTTGCTCTATAAGGTCGGCATATATTGCGTCCTCGTCTTCAGTAAGACGCAGAATCATTGAGCGCCTCATCTTGGCGCAATCAATTACTAAGTCATAAAGGAGCCTTCTTCCCTTAGGGTCATCTTGAATAGGAACAATTTCCAGGTCTCTCTCAGATTCCACGTCCATATTATAACTCAAATGATGCCTGATCATAAGAAGGCTCTTCTTTGGGTGGTTCCGAATGCTCTCTCCAATATGCGCGGAGCTCGTCTTCCTGTAGATGCTGGTGCTCCCACGTCGGCGGGTCATAGGCAAACATACTTCTCCAGCTAGGCGGAAAGCGCCGCATAAGGGCGTCCCGCATTTTCTGCAACCTTTCGTCAATGACGTCTTCCGAGACAGTGCGACCCTTCTTAGCAGCGTCTTCTATAATCGTCTGCTTCAGTTCTCTAAGCCTTTCAGATAGCGCTATGTTTCTAGACGCGATTATCTGGTCACCTATCTTGCAGACGCAGACGTAGTAAGAGCAGACTACGCCTGCCAGTGGGTCGCACCGGTAGATCAATATCCATCCCAAGCCCATACAATACTTACAATAGTCCTTATGCATTGATGTTCCTCTTGATAATTGCATCTATCTCGTCTATGCTAATCTGCCCCCTTTCCGCCGTCGCTATGAGACCAATGCCCTTCATTGTCCCGTCCTGCCAAGTCGCAGTCAGCCAAGAACTGCTCTCTGGGTAGTAATTCTTCATCCGTGCGCGCCCCTCGGACGTTAAAAGCCACGCGACAGCAGATAGAAATCTCTCTAAGGGTATTTCCCGCCTCTCAAGAACCGCCAAGAACTTCCTATACTTTGCCTTATCTCTTTCTCCTACAGCAGTCTGTTGGATTACCTTGCTCCACTCAGCATACCCAGGAGGATCCTCCGCTGGCACCACCTCCCTCCGCTCCTTTTTCTCCTTCCGCACCACCTGCCTTCCACCCGTGCCCCCAGAAAATCCCGCAACCTTCCTCGCCTCCTTCATTCCGCCTTCCAGCACCTGCTCCGCCCCACCAGGACCCAACGTCGCCTTCGCCACCCACCGCCCATCCACCAGCTCAGCCCATACATCAACCCACCCAGCAGGAGCCGGTATCCGAGACGGTCTCGGTCTGCTTAACCGCTGACGAACCCACCAATTGATAAACTGCCAGCACGGAACCCCATCCTCTTTCTGATATTCGTACAACGTCTTCGCCCGCACCAATACGTCCATCATCCTCGTGAACTCTTCATACGTCGGACACTTTAAATCCTCCCCCTCCACCATAGGATATACCTGCCCGTAGATTAGCTCCCGATACCCCTTTAACCGCCCCTGATCATCCGCTATCAGTATTAACGCATTCACTAAGTCCCGTATCCGATAGTCCCGCGCCTCCCATATTAACGTCGTCCGCATTACGTCCACACTTATTAACCGCTCATTCATCCTTTCACCACACCACTTTATACCCCACTACTTCCCCTTTTATTGTAAATTGCCTGTAAATTGCTTGTAAATTGCTTGTTCCATTACTGTTGCTTACTGTAATGTTTTGTATCCTATACAAAAACTTTTTGTTGAAAGGAAAGGAAAGGAAAAGGAAAAGGAAAGGAATTGTACCCGTAACTATTCGTTACGGTATCTTACCGCTAGTAGGGAGAATGAGTTAAATAAAGCGCGCAACCGCCCTACCCCTGTGGCGGAGTCGGATTCTAAAATTGGGATCTGTCTAGGCGAGGAAGAGGAAGAGGGGGATCTAGGGGGACGGGAGGTAAAAAAAAACCCCGGGTCCCGAAGGACCCGGGGAAGATGGCTACAGGATGATACTGGACTTGTTGCCCGCTTTCTTTCTAGTTGGATCCGCTTCGTACGCTTCTTCACATGCGCGTATGATATCCTGTATCAGCGGGATGGCTTTGTCCGGGGGCACTTCTGGCATTGCGTTTAACGCCTGCTTAAGTTGCAAGGCGAACAATAACTCTGCAATGCCTAACGAGGATTGCCTGTCGGAGTCGGCAACTAGATAATAGTTGTAAGCCCCTCGGTTAACTACTACGTCTAGTTCTAACGCTTTCTCTACCCCTAAGACGGGCACCTGTACCTTGTACGGCGGGTGTAATGTGTAGGGCTTGATGCCGTAAGGATTTAAGACTTTCACGGGTTTCACCTCCTTTATTTTAAGATAAGGGGCTTTCGCTCCTTTCACTTCTACCCCCAAAAGCAAAATCCCCCCCTCAACCCCCATCTAGCCCATCCCACGTTGCATCTACGCATCCACCCACTATAACTCTAACATCATTAAAACCCCACAGGCGTCCATAGGCGTCAACAGAGGCGTCAGCCTTCGCCTCCTGCCACCATAACCCAGCATTACCATTCCATCAAAAGGCGTCAAAATCTCTACCTTTTTACCCCCCTCAATACGCATTAATACTAGATCCAAGAGCCAATAAAATAATTTTCCTGTTTCTCGGGTATTGTTGTTAAGCACACAATCTCGCAGATACACTCTTCCTCGTTCAACCACCTCTCCACTCCTTCGCCGTTACCAAACTCTTAACTCTTAGTCTTCTACCCCGCTACTCTTCTAGCCCGTTGGTCTCTACTCCCATTAGTCTTCTGCCTGCGCTCTCACTCGAAGATTTTCCCGTTACAAGGCTTGCTGACCGCAGGGCTTTCTTGCCCCTTCTCTTGGAGCTTACTCCTCGCAAGGGCTTCTGGCTCCAAGAGGTGGAGTGTTACCAACGTTTCTCGTCAAAAAAAAACTCCCTCCCGTGAACCTCTTTTATGAAGCTCACGGAAGGGAGTGTGATGCTGAGCCACAGGGATAGATCTGCTGCGAGTTAGTCGGTGTCATAGGTCCAGGGTGGTGGGATTGCCTCGTGCAGGTCAAGGAGGCGTTTGGTCGCGGAGACTATCGCCGTGGTCCGCTTTTGGTACGCCCACGTATCCTCGTCTTCGCAGTTTAGGACTGCGCGGAGTGTCTCCGCAATCTCGTGTCGATCGAGCAGAACATATGGGTTTACCCACTTATCGTCCTGGACACCGTCCTCATCCGTAGCGACGAGTAGCCTGAATGAGATATCTGGGTCTTTCCATATGATCCTAAGGAGGCGCCTTCGCTCCTCTTTACGGAGGGAGTCTGCGCCGGTCTTCAGAAGCCTAAACGCCTCAAAGGCTTCATTCCATTCCTTCGTCATCGTCATCTTCTATCACCTCCTCTTCTGGCAGAGTCATCTCAGAGAGGAGCGCCAGGAACTCCTCTTCCGTAGCTTGCAGAGGAAGTCTGTCTATTGCTTCCTGTATCTGGCTCAGCCTGTATCCAACAATGCCCCAGTGATGCTCGAAGCAGCAGTAGAACAGATGGATTGGCTTTCCAATCTGTCCCTCTACTGATTCGGACATACACTCCAGGCATTGTTTGAATGCCTGCTCTGCCCATCCGAGATGCATTGAGGGAAGGGCTAGATAGGCTCTGCCCGTGTCCTCCTTGCAGAATGGGCAAAGGATGATGCCCTCGTCTATTACGAGGGTCATCTCATCGTGCAGGGGTCCCGCCTTCTGACCTGACTTTCTTAGTAGCAACCTCATTCCTCATCCCTCCTCTTTTTCCACTTCATCTCGCGGTCACGATAGGACCAGCTAGGTCCCATCGGTGGGAGGTGGAACTCAAGCTCCATTGTCTCTTCTGGTCCTGGCTTTGGCTTTGGCTCGTCTTTTACTAACGTGAGCCAGGTGGGGATGACAAATGGATAGTTTTCGTCCTCTGGCTCGTCCATTGTTGTCTGGACTCCCCGAAGGACGGAGTATCGGACAGCCAGCTCGTTTAAGCCCCAGAGCTTTTCTGAGGCATAGGCTATGCTATGAGGGGACTTGCCCCTCAGAAACCTAGCGTGGCTCCACCCTCCGTAGAGCCAGACGCCTTCGGTTCCACATACGAGCCAGCGTCCGCCTATGGACTCTAAGAGGTAGTCTAGCGCTGGCTCTGACGGACCACCTGGTCTCGCCAGTAGCCACGCGACTAACTCAGAGTCACTAGCATTGACGGGTGGTCTTTTTCCCGCCTCTATCTTTGAGAATACCAGAGCTTTCAGGAAGCCGTCGTCAGCTATTCCATTGTGGAAAAGCAATAATGATGCTTTTCCTGACAGCTGTTTGGTATTCTGACCATCCAGAGGGAATGGATGACATTCACCTGGACTTCTACCTCCGTGAGTTGCGAGGCGGAAGTGAATAACAACTTCCGCCTGCGTTGGGATTGACGACAGCTGAGATATTGTCTCATCTGCGGTCAATCCCTTATGCCACTGCCAGAGCTTGCCTCTGGCTTTGAAGGCGATGCCAATTCCATGAGGGTTGGCTTTCGCCTTCTGAATAATGAAGCTCTCCCTCAGCCGTATGTGACTTGGGAGATAAATTATGAAACACATCTTGATCCTCCTTATAGAATTGGTAACTTCCTTCTCATCGCTGGTTCAGGATACTCCACCACAAGCTCTGGCTTGTAGTGAGCATCGAACCATTCCGTGAGGATGTCATAGAGGGCTCCTAGAACCTGGACGTTGCGGGTGGAGTCCCTACAATCCCAGGCTCCGAAGAGCCTAAATTCCACAGTCTGGCTTGGCTTACCCAACGAGTGGTTGATAAAGCGGTCTGAATGCGGGGAAGATGCAACGCAATCCCTAACGACGATTTCCTGTCGGAGGTTGATAAAGCGGTCTAAATTGTATCTTGCTCTTTCTGCTCCTATTACTGCGCGCCCCTCGACACAGCGGGGGTAGTGTCTTGTCTCCTGAGCCCATTTAATGCCCCGTCTTCCATCGGGGATGAGCCCACTACCTATCAGCTTCTCTCTCTTCTCTTTCCAAAACGTGAGGAACGGCTTCTGCATCAGCAAGCTGATGCAGAAGCTGTCTTTGAAAGAGACGTGGACGTGGAGACCGCAGGTAATGCTGGTCAGATATGGGCTGAATATCTTAACCAGCAACTGCTGGGTCCCTATGTCTGTCGGCGGGAGGCGAATCTCTCCCTTTGGCTGCCACTCACATAGTGGGTGGTCGAGCGTGGGGAGCATAACATCCTCGAAGCCCACAGTGGCGTCAAAGCCTGCACAACAGCAGGATGTTCCCATCACTGGGAGCTCTGTCCCATCCACCGTTATGAATGGGAGGCTCCCACCGTCCAGCAACCATTGGATGCAGGAGGCAGGTCGAGATTTCTTGAGGCGGACGTAGGGACCTTCTATCTCAGTCCCAATCGCCTCAATGTAGGGAGACGTAGTTCCCAGCGGATACGCCCCCCTGAGCTCCACCGCATAGAGGGACACGTAAGAGGCTAGAGTGTGACTAGTTATCGACATCCGTCTCACCTCCCTTCTCTATGGCTTTCATATCGAAAACCATTAGAGCTTCGATGGTTCTCTTGAGCGCATTCCTCAGCTTGGTCAGCTGAGGTTGGCTCAGGATCACATCAAAATGAATTGTGATACCTTCTGCCCTTGCAAGCTCTTTGGCTCGCAAGAACGACAGGTTCCAGAGCCTCCCTGTTTTCAGGACCCCGCCCCACTCGCTGACTGTCACATCGGGTGGCAGTGCCTCATCTAGTAATCGGCGATTCTCGCCTCTTACTATTGGATAGGGCAGTCCGAGCGCCCTGTAGTTTGTAGCGCTTGATAAGCGAGCTACGGGCTCCTGCCCCTCAGTGAGAGCTCTGAATACGTGCGCCACTCGCGGGCAACAGATGTATATACTGATGCCCGTTTTGGTGGGTTTAATCTCCACGAGTTTCATAGGTTACCACCTCCTTCAGCTTGGCTACGAACACACACAGATCTGTGAGTAGCCTCAGTAGCTTATCCATCTGGTCTTCAGATGGATACGTTCGAGAGTCCCAGCAATTGCGTAGCAGTTGTCTGAACTCTCTGTCAAATGCGAACGCCATCTCTATGACGTCCAGATTCTTTGGTACAATGTGCATCTCCTTCTCCTTCCCTGCCCACTAAAGCCCCGGGCAGGTTGGGGCTTGCTTACCAGCCTCTGTTCGCGATTTCTCTCAAGTCACTAAGAATCTTGGTCATGTCGCGCCTACTCCACTGGCAAACTTCATATTCGTAGTCGTGTCTTCGCTCGTAACTTGGTCTCTGTTGATGGTCGGATATGCGAATAGAAAAGAATGGCTCATCATCTTCGTCGCACAGCAAGAAATAGGTGGAGTTTGATAGCGTCGAGATGTCGACTGAGACGCTACCTACTCCGGGCAAACCGCTTAGCTCGTTTAACAGCTCATCCCGCCAATCATCAATATGCTCTGCAAGACAACGTGGGCATAGGCTATTACCATCTATTATCGTCAACTCGACTTGATGGCACTCTTCATCTCCGGTCGCTCCGCAGACTTCGCAGGCGTCTGCGCACTCTTTGCAAGCAGTGTAGGGCATACAAAATGCGATGTCGTCAATGTACTTCTTGCGGTCGCAGAGTTCACAGATGAAGTGATCATCATCGATTAATTCGTCATCTTTCATCGTTCCTCTCCTTTCCCTGCCCACTAAAGCCCCGGGCAGGTTGGGGCTTATACTCTTAACGGGTCGCGGAGGAGTTGCTCAACCTCCTCGACATCGCGCAGTTTTACGGTTCGAGCTACTCGCTCAACCCTCTCCAAAGAATGGAGCCCGAGGGCTATTGGTGGCTGTCCATACTTAGCCCGTAGCAGGTTGAGCGTGGCGACCGCAATGCAGTTGCACTGCTGACGCCACTCTATCAGCTCCTCTTCGGAGCCAATGAACTCATAGGCGAAGAACTCTTCACCTGAATCGTTCCATCGCCAGCCTATGTCGAACCGACTCTCATAGTCGGTGAGTTGGTGGCGTATGAACGCAATTAGAGCCATCCATACGCGCTGTTCAGTGACGTCGCCGTAGGAGACGACTCCATTGAGATCGAGCAGATGTTGAGCGAGTGGGATAAGTTCTTTATCCCCAAATGGGATGAACTTACCCAACTGCCGGCGGATGCGCAGGCGACGGCGAGCGAGTTGTCGCCGCTACTTACGGAGACGTACTTTCTCCAGCGTGAGCCGTTCGGCTTCTTGGAAGCCTTTCAGCTCTCGCTTGCATTTGATGACGGGCTCTTTTTGAAGAGCCACGAGTTCTAAGCCTGAGACTTGGACGGCAGGGGACAAAATGATATACCCCTGCCCAAATTGTTTTTGCAAATGATTATAAGATAAAAACATTACGAGCCTCTGAAATGTATTCCTGCCCACCATAGCCCCGGGCAGGTTAGGGCTTCTCACTACCCCCTAACCCCTACTCCACAAGTTAGGGCGCCTCTACCCGCGCGATGGCGCTGATAAGCGCGGATAGAGGCGATTCAGGCTCTATTGCTTGACCTTCTCCTCTTCTGGTTCGATAGGAGGCAAGCCAGTAGAGCTTACCACTTTTCGTGTACAGCTCCAGCAGGCTCGCAATCAGCTCATTGGTCTCGGCGTCTCGAAACTCGACAACTCCTTCATTGAAGTTTACCACTCGAATGAAGTTGTGTCCGAGTTCCTTTAGCTCCTGCTCGACTTTATTCATAGCCTCCTGCTTCATCGCTAGTTTATTGACCATTGGGCTCTTTCTCCTCAAATGGATTGCGGTTGACCATCTACCTCCGCATCCCCAACCGCTTGGAATGCTTCATCCTCCCTTGCATTTCTACCCCCAAAAGCAAAATCGGGTACTGAACCCAAAACGCACACGGGGGCGCGCGTGCGCCCCCACGCGGGCGCCCATAGGCGTCCATAGGCGTCCATAGGCGTCCATAGGCGTGCGCAAATAATTTTGGGAAAGTGCCACCGAAATTAAAATAATCACCTAAGAATCTTGGTATAGTATACTATATAGTATACTATAGGAAAAGCCAATGGGTGAAATCGTAAAAATCAATACCGAACTTAGTACGCAAGACGAACAAGACGTATCAAAACTGATGCTTTTGTTCCCGCAACTTCGCGAACAAAATAGCAACGGGGAATACGTGTTTCTCGCGCCTTTACTTGCTGCGATTTATAGGTGCAGGAGAAGGGGGCAAGACCCGGTAACTGACGTCACGCTTCTTCCGTTTCACGGTCAAGGGGGACCGTCTGTTGCTGTCCACGTTCCATTGGACGTCCTACGGGACCGGGTGCGAGCTGGGAACCCTGACGTTCTGACGATAACGGATGGGGACTTGATTGTTTCTATTCCTGGGGCGAAGGGCAATACGCGGGTAAAAGGGTGCGTTCCCCCAAAAGGCGCAGACGTAGTAGGGGCAGTGGCGTCTGTCATCTTTCGCGTGAAGGGACCCAATGGAGAGAATCTCTCGGTGGACTACCACGTTTCACGCGCGATGTTCGCTGGTCAATGGGCTCGGTGGTGCAAGACGGGGGATCCCTACTATATGCTTGCGAAGTGCGCGGTGGCGAAAGCCTGCAAGTCGGTGGCACCTCCTGAAAGCGGACTATCTGACGTCTGTATACCAGAGGAGACCGAAGGGCTACGTGGTTGGGGTCCGACGGTAGACCAGGCTCTCGAGATCGCAGATGAAATAGCGGGCGAACCTAAAAAGGAAGAGACCCAAGAAGTAGCTGAAGCTGATAACGAGAGAAGAGAGCCAGGAGAGGACAGGGAAGTCTTAGAAGCTGACCAGGATGTGGACGTAGAATATGCTCCTAGCGAAATCAAGCAAATCCCTGAGCCACCCGGACCGACAGTAACAGTAGCGGACAGGCTATTTGGAGGAAACAAGTGAGCACAACTGTAAAGAAAGGGTTAAAAGCTGGAACCTCACCTGACGACAAACTCAGGCTTCACAGCTCTAGCCTATCTGGATGTCCCACACGAAACTGGTTCGTAGTTCGCTCAATGGAGCGCCCGTTTAATGAAGCTGAGTATGCCTACCTCGAAAGCGGAATGGTAATGGAAATGGCTGTTATCAGGAAGTGGCGTGAGATATTCTCGCTGAAATATACAGGGTGGAACCAGATAACGATGTGGGATGACTACGCCATTGCTCGTCCTGATGGCATCGGAAGGAACGGGCACCAGTTCCTATTGCAGGTAAAATCGTGCAATCAGGCGCTCTACGGTCGAATTAAGGGACTTGGGGTAAAGCAGGCAAAGCCAGACTATTACGCCTCAGAACAGCTCAAGATGTATCTAGCACGCGGTTCAAAAGAGCTTGCTGACGTAACAGAAAGTGCGCTGATTGTGCGCAACCGCAATTACATCGAGGACCACCTGGAAGTCATACCATACGTAGAGGAAGACGCATTAGAAGCGCACGAGCAAGCGATCCGCGCAGTCCAAAGCGAGGAGCCACCCGAACCGACACTGAACCGAAACCTCAGCCCGTGCACTTATTGCAGGTCGAGGGAAGAATGCTTGATGCGGTTTCCTCTCACTCAGCACGAGTATGCAAAGGTTCCAGAGGAAGCCATCTCGCAGGCGGGAACTAGCGAGCTTCCAAAGGCTACCGAGGAGCTCTTGCTTACGCTATCGGAACGTCGCCTGCGTATTGCTTCCGCAGCTAAGATTCTGAAGGAAGAGATGGAGCACATCAACAAGGAAATCGAGAAATTAGTGCCTATTGGGGCGTCAGTCGCGCTTCGCGGGAAATATCTTGTGGCGAACGTCTCCTTCCATCGCAACGTCCTGAATCAGTCCGCACTGCCTCCAGACGTTAAGGCGGCGTTTACGGAGCAACGATTCTACAACAAAATAACCATTCGGGACATTTCTGGACGGCGCGACCTAGAGGACGCGGAACAACCTGATAGTATATAATATGCTTAAGGGGTAGCCCATAGAAATGATGGATCAACGGGAAATTGAGAACGCAATCCTGACACAACTTCGTCAACTCCGCCACCATCAACTCAAGCGCGAGTCTGCGCTTGCACAATCTTTGTTCTATGCGCGACTCTGGAATATTCTTTCCGCCATACTCATCCTTGTTTTGCTTCTACGGAGCTGTGCTGACAAGCCTCGCTTAGCTTCCTCCTATAGCCTGAGCATTTCACCCCCTATCGACACAGCTCCGCATACTTCAGGCGAGGACGCCGAGACGCTCGCACACCCTCTCCTGGCGTCCTCGCTTAACTTTGCGGTCTCGGATGCGGGCTCGGTGCAACCCATCTCCTTCATACGCGGGGACGCGTCTGCAGGGCGTTCTTCCCACGCGTCCCCGCCTAACTTTGCGGACAAGCCTCTGGCTGACAGGCTTGACCAGCTGGGGTTTGGCATCTTCCCCTCCTCACACAGGGAGGGCGATAACCTCGCCCTCCCTGCTTTTGTTTCTGTCGCACACGCCGCTGAAATAAACGAACTACACGGATTCCTTAGTGCGCACATCCGCAAGGTCAATCCAGAGGCTGACGCACAAGTCATTACCCAGGCGATACTGGATGCGAGAGACGAACTAAAGATTGACCCTGAAACTGCCGCACTGCTGTTACTGGCGATGATAGAGAAAGAAAGCACGTTCCGCGCGGACGCAGTGGGCGACAGGGGACGTGCTATCGGGCTAATGCAGTGGCATTGGCGACCCTGGGGCAGGGTCTATGCGCCTGGACTTTCCAGGCGCGAGTATTTTGACCCGTTTGTAAACGTTGATGTCGGTGCCGCAATTCTCGCCCGCTATCGTCCCGAAGGAAATCTGTGGCTCGCGGTGGCTCGCTACAACAACCCACGTTCCAAGAGCCCGAACGCATACGCAAAGGCAGTGAGGAAGATCTACGAGGGGATACTAGACTAGGATTTAGTTAGTCAGGCAGACGACAAAGGCAATGACAAATAAATCTAACGAGGTGATCTATGATAAGACAAGGTGATTTGCGTTTCGTGAAGGTTCGTTCCCTACCGAAAGAAGCAGTGCGGGTTGATAACCCTATCCTCGCGCTAGGTGAGGTGACGGGACACGCACACGTGGTTAAAGAGGGACTGGTATACGTTCTCCCGAATGGGAACGTATATGTAGAGTCTCCTCTTGGCGAAACGCTAGTTGTCCACGATGAACACGCGCCAATTCGGTTAGAGAAAGGCTTCTACCGACTATTCAGGCAGAGGGAGTATAACTCTGGAGAAATCCGCCGTGTCCAG
>FWPU01003966.1_pt1 | contig 35633 bp, 26 predicted proteins | sample 2228361 | NCBI WGS metagenome assembly FWPU01 (sample SAMEA103939777, study PRJEB20133) | metagenome
AGTTTGAAGCGTTATTTGTTTCAACCGCACATACGAAAGAAGATTTGGATAAGACATACACTCTTTCCCTCCTCGCCCGAGAAGAGCGACACCAGGTGCTTGCGCGCGGTGCGGCTGTCATCGACCACGACGACGAGAATCACGGCGCCTCCCGGGGGGCGCCCACCAGCTCGTGCACCATCGCCAGAAACGCCCCGGCGTCGAACCGGTGCTTCACCACGTACGCGTCCGCTCCGGCTTCGGCGCCGCGCATCTGATCCTCGCGCGCCTCCAGCGAGGTGAGCAGCACGACGGGCAACAGCCGCGTCGCATCGTTGGCGCGCATCCGGCGGACCAGCGACAGCCCGTCGAGCACCGGCATCTCCACGTCGCTGACGACCAGGTCCACCTGCTGGCGCATCAGGGTTGCCCAGGCCACCTCGCCGTCGTGCGCCACCACCGTCTGGTAGCCGTGCTGCTCGAGCACGCCGGCGATCATCGTCCGCGAGGTGAGGGAATCGTCGACCACCAGCACCGTCACCGGGCGGCGGGCTTCCGGCGACGCCCGCATCGCCGAGACCGACGCCGCCTCGACCAGCGCCGCCGGGTCGAGCACCGTCACCAGCCGGCCGTCCGCCATGCTGGTGGCCCCGGCGACGAACGGCAGCCGCGGAGTGCCCGGCGCAGGGCCCTTGACCACGATTTCCTCCTGCCCCAGCACGTCGTCGACGCCGAGCGCCAGCCGCCGCTCGGAGAGGGCCAGCACCACCGCCGGTAGGCGCGAACGGGGCCGCGAGCTTCCGGTGCCGGCGAGCAGCTCGTGAAGCCGCGCATAGGTCACCGCCTGGTTGCGCCAGGTGATGGCCAGCCGGCCCTGCGTCGCGCCGATCTGCTCCGGCTCGACCACCAACACCTCCTCGATTGACGTCAGCGGCAGGCAGTAGCACTCGCGCGAGGCGATGACCAACAGGCCCCGCGCCGCGACGAGGGTCAGCGGCAGCCGCAGGTTGAACTTCGTGCCGCGGCCCGGCTCGGTGAAGAAGTCGATGCGCCCGCCGAGCCGGGCGACGTTCTCGCGCACCACGTCGAGCCCGACGCCGCGCCCCGAAATCTCGGTCACCGCCGACGCGGTGGAGAAACCCGGGGCGAAGATGAGGTTCAGCGCCTCGCGGTCGGTCATCGACCGGGCGCGCTCGGCGTCGACCAGACCGCGCTCGACGGCCGCGGCCAGCACGCGCTCGGCGGAGATGCCGCGCCCATCGTCCTGGACCTCGATGAATACCTGCGACTCCCGCGACTCGGCGGCGATGCGAATGCGCCCGCGGCGCGGCTTTCCCGCCGCTGCACGCTCGTCGGGCGGCTCGATGCCGTGGGCCAGGGCGTTGCGCAACAGCTGGTTCAGCGGGTCGCGAATCAGCTCGAGCAGCCGCTTGTCGACCCGAACGTCCTCGCCTTCGACCTCGAGCACGGCCTCCTTGCCGAGCCGCTCGGCCAGGTCCCGCGTCGTCCGCCTGAGCGGGTCCAGCGTCGGCCCTACCGGCACCATGCGCACTTCCTTCAGGTCCTCCTGCAGGCCCTGCGCGACCACCCCGAGATGGTGCACCTCCTGGGCGACGTCGCGGCGGACGTTCTCCAGCCGCCGCTTGTGCGCGTGCAGCACGTCGGAGAGCTCGCCCGCGCCGAGCCTGGCCCGCCCGATCGCCAGGTCGACCGACTCGAGCGCCTCCTCGATCTGCCGGCGCTGGTAGTCGATGCGCAGCTTGACCGCCACCAGCTCGTCGAGCCGGTAGAGAATCGAGTCCAACAGCGACACCGGAATGCGCACCGTGCCGTCCGCCGCAGGCTGCGGAACACCGGAGGCCGCCTCCACCACCCGCTCGCTGCTCGCGGCGGGGGAAGTCGGCGGCGAGGCGGGAGAGGCCCCGGCCGCGCCGGTGGGCGATTCGACCGCAGGCGCCGACGCCGAAAGCAGCTTCATGACCGCCGCGGCCTCGGCGTCGGACGCGCCAGAAGCCATCTCGGTCTGCAGGTAGTCGACGCATACGACCGCCGCCTCGATGAGCGGCATACGGGCCCGCGCCCGCCGCGCCCCGTTCGACAACGCCTCGTGCAGCGAGGCGGCGATGCTGCTCGTCCGGGCGCCGACCGAGGCCTCGGCCAGGGCGGCGGCGGCTTCCGCGGCGGCATCGAACGCCCGGTCCGACTGCTCCGAGGCCAGGCGCGAAACGGCCTCGCAAAGCGCTTCGAGCTCTCGAGCGCCGGTGGCCGAGCGGCGCTTGCGACTCGCCTTGGACCGGCCGGAGCCGGCCGCAGGGGCTGGAGGCGCCGGACCGGGTGTACCCGACCGCGCCGATTGGAGCGCCTGCTCGATCTGCGAGATTTCCCCTTCGGACAGCGGGCGCGTCAGGGCGGCCGCGAGCGCGTCGCAGGCGAGCAGGCTGGCGCTCACCAGCCGTTTCTCGGGCGCGAGAACGCCTTTGCGAACCGCATCGAGGCACGATTCGAGGGTGTGCGCCACCTGGGCGATGTCGTTGCGCTGAGCCGTTGCCGCCGAGCCCTTGAGCGTGTGGGCCATCCGGAAGAGGTGGCGCACCACCTCGTCGCGCCCTTCCCCTGGCGCCGACGATTCGAGCTCGAGCAGTCGCCGGCCCAGCCCCCGAACGAGCTCCTCGGCCTCTTCGCGGAACACCTGCTGCAGCTCGTCGTCGCTCACGCCCGGCCCACCAGCTTGGAAAAGGCGAGCTCGATCAAGCCCGCCGGGTCGACCAACGACGAGAAGCTGCCGTCGATCCCGATGACGAAGCCCTTCTGCCCCAGCGAGTCGGCGTGAAACGAGCTCGCGTCGGCCCGCCGCACGCTGAGGAGCTTCTCGGCGAGTATGCCCACCTTCCGTCCGCCGGCCGAGACCGCCACCACGCGGCGGAGATCGGCGAACCCCGCTTCGGCACCGCCCACGAGCGCGCTCAGCTCGATGCCGATCAGCACCTCCCCGCGGAAGCTGACCAGCCCGCGCACGAACGGCGGAGCGCGCGGAACCACGGCGATCGAGCCCAGCTCGACGATGCCGTCGACGGCCGGCAGCGGCAGCGAGAAGACCTGCCCGCGGCTGCGAATGTCGAGCAGCTCGAGCTGCTCCCCCACGTCGGCTTCTCGCTGGCTCCGCGCCAGCTCGCGCGCCCGCTCGCGCAACAGCGCAAGCTCGGCCGGCGGCAGGTTCAGGAAACGCTCGTACCCGCGGGACTTCATCGGCGTTGCCCCCGCTCGAGCCCGAGCGCGGCGATGCTCCTGGCCGCGCCCGCGGTCAAATCCGAGTGCGGTAGCCGCTCGGGGTCGGGCAGCCCCTCGAGCAGCTTCAGCGCCCGAGCGAAATGCGGCCGGGCCTCGGCCGCACGCCCATCGCGGGCCAGCGCCTGGGCCAGCGAGAGCTGCGCGGCGACCAGCTCGCGGTTCAGGTACAGCGCGCGCCTCAGCTCGGCGATCGCCGCTCCGGCGTCGCCCTCGGACAGGAGCACGACGCCCAACAGGTGGAACGTCTCGGCGCGGTTCGGATCGATCGTCACCGCCTCACGCAAGAGCTCCTTGGCCAGCGCGAGCTGTTGCCGGTCGGCCGCTTCGCGCGCCTTCTGGAGCAGCCCCGACACGTCGACCGGGCTCGAGCGGCGCGCGGCCGAGGCGGGCTTCGCCGGTTCCGGGCCATGCTTTCGAACGGGCGAGCTGGCTGGAACGGCGGCCACGGGCCGCTTCGCCGCCTTGGGCCGCTCGCGGAAGTACAGGCCCTGGCCCAACTCGGTGAACCCGTTCAAATACTGCGCGGCCGCGTGCTCGACGGGCGTGAGCGCCAACAGGCATGTTCCGAGCGCGCTCTCCGACAGCCGAGACATCAGCGCCGGCAAGCGCGACGAGTCGATGTAGATGAGCACGTTTCGGCAGACGACGACGTCGAACTGGCCCACCACCTCGTTGGGGTATCGGTCGGTGACGAGGTTGAGCACCTCGAACGAAACGCTCCGCCGAAGCTCGTCGCAGACTTCCCACGCCTCGCCTCTCTGCTGAAAGGCGCCCTTGAACGATTCGGCCCGCACCCGGCGGAACGACCGGGCGCCGTAGCGCCCTCTCTTTGCCCAGCGAATCGCCTTCTCGTTCATGTCGGTGCCCACCACCGACACCTGCACGTCGGGCACCGCGCGGCGGAAGAGCAGCGCCAGCGTGTACGCCTCCTCGCCGGTGGCACACGCCGCCGACCACACCTTGAGCTTGCGTTCGCGCTTGTGGGGCAACAGCCGCTCTCGGACCGCCGCGGCGAGCGATTCGAGCTGCTCCGGCGCGCGGAAGAAATACGTCTCCTGAATCGACGCGGCCTCGCGCATCGCCTGCGCCACAGGGTCGGAGGGCAACAGCGACGTCACCCGCCAGGCCAGCTCGCGCAGGTCGCGCACCGCGCCGAGCTCCACCTGCTTGCGCGCGGCGCTGATGAGCAGCGAATGCAGGCCCCGATGCAGCTTCAGGCCGAACCGCGACTCCACGGCTCGAACCACCCGTGCCTCGTCGTCTGCGGGTTCCCGCCCGCCCGAGCGCACATGGCCCATCACCGCCGACCCTCCGCCGCGCCCGAGACGTCGGGCAGATGCAGGCGCGACAAGAGCTTCTCGCAATCGAGCACCACCACGGTCGAGCCTTCATCGGAGATGACGCCGCGGCAGAGGGCGCTGGTCCACTCCGCGGTCAGCGCCCCCGCCGCCCGCACCTCGGCGAACTTGACTCCGCGAACGCCGTCGACGAGCACGCCCCAGGTCCTGCCCGCGGCGAAGACGATGAGAACGAGCTGCTGGCTCGAGAGCCGGAGCGGCCCGTGGCCCAGCGCCTCGGACACGTCGAGCAGCGGAATGAGCTCGCCCCGCACCTCCACCAGCCCCAGCGCCTCGTCGGGCCAGTCGGGCATGGGCGTGGGCTCGACCAGGGGAATGACCTCGCGCACCGCGGCCACCGGCAGCGCGTAGGGCTTGGGACCGATCGTCACCACCACCAGCTCTTCGCCCGGCACCTGGTCCATCGGGGCGACCATGGCTCTCCCCTATCGGCCGTTCAGGTCGGAACGCAGGTCCTCGGCGACCCGCCCCTGCACCAACGCCAGCAGCTCGCGCGAGAGGTCTCGCAGCTGCCGGGTGGTTTCTTCCACCTGCTTCGTCGTCTCGAGCTGGCTCGAGCCGGCCTGCGTCGCATGGGCAATCGACTCGACCATCTGCTCGATGGCCGAGCTCTGCTGAGTCGCCGCCGAGGCGATCTCCTTGCCGACCAGGGCGAACTCGCGCGTCGTCTCGGCGAACTTGTGAATGCTCTCGCCGGCGTGCTCGGCGCGCTGCTCGGCGGTCTGCGCACGGCGCTCGCCCTCGCGAACGTCGGCCACGGCGCGGGTGATGGCCGCCTGAATCTCTCCGATGATGGCCTTGACCTGACCGGCCGAGCGGTTCGAGCCGTCGGCCAGGCTGCGCATCTCCTGGGCCACGACCGAGAACCCGCGTCCCTGGGCGCCCGCGCGTGCCGCCTCGATGGCGGCATTCAGCGCGAGCAGGTTCGAGCGCTCGGCCAGCACCGCCACCGTGCTGGCGATGTCGCTGATGGCCGCGGCCCGCTCGGAGAGCGCGCCGATGGCGGTGGCGATCGCGCTCATCTGCTCGCGCACCGCCCGCATGCCCGCGGTGGCCGACTCGACCGCTTCCAACCCGGTCGCCGCAGCCGCCTCGGCGCGCGTGCCCCCTTCGGTCAGGGCCGAGGCCCGCTGCGCGGTTCGATTGGCCGTGTGTCCGACCTCCGACGCCGTGGCGTTCGTCTCGTGCAGCGCCGACGACTGCTCGCCGGCGGCGGCGGTCTGCTGAGCGGTCACCGCGGCCAGCTGGCCGACCACGGCGTCGACCCGCCGCGCCGTCTGCAGAATCGAGCTTCGCAGCCCCTCGAACAGTTGGGTGAAGCTTCGGCCGAGCAGCACCGCCATCGCCCCGGCGACCGCGAGCACGATCAGAGACAGCGCCACCGCCATCCACCGGAAGCTCGATGCCTGCTCGGAGATGCGGTGGGTCGAGAAACCTCCCTGAACGAACCCGAGCGCTGCCCCGCCGCCACTCTTGGTGACGGGCACCACCACGTGAATGAGGTCGCCGTCGATCCGCACCGAGGCGTCGTTGGTGCCCGCCGGGGGCGGCCGGGCCAGCACCGTCTGCCCGTACTCGCCGAGCAGCTTGTGCGCGGCCGACCTCGCCTGCACGTAGACCAGGTCTCCATCGCGCTTGGCGCTCTCGAGCAGCGCGCCGACCGCCTTGTCGTCGTCGAACTCGATGGGCGCGACGGCGTTGGCGGCGATGATCTCGGTCGTCAGGCGGGCCTTCGTCATCGCCTGCTCCAAGAGCGCCCGTTCCTGCCGCCAGGGAACGAAGAACACCGTGAAGACGATGGGAATCGTCAGCGGAACCGCGACCAGGATGAACGTCCGGATTTGCACGAATGACGCCGACGCCGTGGTCCGCGTGGACATGGGTGTGGGTTCCCCCAACGACAGGTTGGCCGTCTATTATGGCTGCAACTTCGCGCGACGTTCGAGAAGCGATTCGCGCGTGCCCGCGGTCACGGCGGCCCGAACGCCACGTAGGCGATCTCCGTGGCCCGCCCGTCGTTGGTCGTCCAACCCAGGGTGAAGCCGTCCGGGTCGAAGCTCGACAGACCGCGTAGAGGCGCGCGTTCGTCACCTGTGCCCGATCCGTCGCCGACGGGCTGGCACCGGTCTGGCTGAGAACGTCGAACGCCCGTTGTCCGCCGGCGCGGTCCATGACTCCGAAATCCGAGATCGCGTCCGTGTTGCTCGCGGGCGGAGTCGCCGTGTTCGACGCCCCGATGTGGAAGTGCATGACGACATCGGGTCTGAAGCCGACGCCCGTCACCGAGCGGGGGGCGGGGCCCGTGGGCGACTGCCACTGGAGTCCCGGGACACCAAGCCCGCTTCCAAGCTGCCGCTGCCGGGCGGTTCGGGCAGGCGATCGGCGCAGGACAAGACCAAGGCCGCCGCCCAGATGCACCAAGGCCGGAACCGCATGCCGAGCCCGGCAGAACTGTACAGGTCTTGCGCTACGCGCGGCAAAGCGCGCCCTGACCGATGGCCGTTGGTGTCTGGGCGGCGCCGAGGCGTCGGTGCTCGGGTCAGATGAGCCCGCGGGCCCGGCGAATCTGCTCGACCGTCTTGTTGTACTCGATGTCGAACGCCGAGGTGCCTTCCTGCAGGTGCTTGAGCCGCGCCCGCGCCTCCTTGTCGATTTCGTCGTCGACGTCGAGGTGCTTCTTCATGATGGCGTAGATCTTCTGCCGCAGGACGTTGTCGGGCGCGAACACCTCCTCGACGTTCCGGCTGATGAGGAGGAACTCGATCATCTGGTTGATGACGTACTCGATGCCCTCGTCGCCCATCTTGAAGCCGCGGACGTCCGCCATCTCGCGCTTCACCTGGTTGAACTTCGAGTAGTCGTAGCCCCGCCGCTCGAGCGCCTCGCGCGTCGCCTGATTCACCCGCTCTTCCTGCGCCAGGTACTCGCGCATGATGGCCGACATGTCCATCTCGGCGTCGGCGACGCGCATCGGCTCCACCTCGATGTCCCCGTCCTGCATCAGCTTCTGGATGATCTCCCGCGAGATGATGGGAATCACCTTTGGATAGAGCCTCATGGGTGGTCCTCGCTCAGAACCCTGACCTATACGCCACGGACACCAGCGGTCGCAATTACGATTTTCGAGCGGAATCTAATCATCCAGCCGGTGTGGGCGACCCGGATTGTTCGCTACCGGCGTCCTCGAGCGACGCCTCGCGCGTCTCGTCCTTCTCCGCCGCCACGTCGGCGCGCCCGTGCAGGAACGCGTGAATCCGCTCGGCCACCGCCGGGCCCAGCCCTTCGACCTCCGAGAGCTCCTCGATGCTGGCTTCGCGCACGCGCTTCAAGCTGCCGAAGTGCCGGAGGAGCGCCTTCTTCCGCCCGTCGCCCACGCCGGGAATGTCCTCCAGCACCGAGCGGAGATTCCGCCTCCGCAACAGCTTCTGCTGGAACGTGATGGCGAACCGGTGCGCCTCGTCGCGGATGCGCGTGAGCACGAACAGCTCGGGCGAGCTCTGCGGCAACACGATCGGGTCCTTCACGTTCACCAGGAAGACGCGCTCGGCGCTCCGCTCCTTCGGCTCGTCCGTCGCCGGCCCACCGGCGAGGTCGCGGCTCTTGGCCAGGGCGATCAGGTCCACACCCTCGACGCCCAGGTCCTTCAGCGCCGCGTGCGCCGACTGCAGCTGCCCCTTGCCGCCGTCGATGACGATGAGGTCCGGCAGATCGCGCTCGGCCAGCCCGCGCTTCAGCCGGCGCGAGACGACCTCGTACATCGAGGCGAAGTCGTCGTTGCCAAAGACCGTCTTGATCTTGAACCGGCGGTAGCGCGCCTTGTCGAGCTCGCCGTCGGTGATGGCCACCTGCGAGGCCACCACGCTGGCGCCCTGGAAGTGCGAGACGTCGTAACACTCGATGCGCCGCGGGAGACGCGACAGCCGGAGCTGGCGCTTCAGCCGTTCGAGGACGGCCACCGTCTCCTCCCTGGTGCGCCGGCGCTCGGCGAACGCGGTCTCGGCGTTCTGATTCGCCATGCGCACCAGCTCGGCCTTCTCGCCCCGCCGCGGAACGGCGATGCGCACCTTCTCGCCCTTGCGCTCGGAGAGCAGCTCGGCCAGCGCGTCCGAGTCGCCGATGCCAAACGGCAGGAGCACCTCCTTGGGCACGAAGCTCTCCTGCGCGTAGTAGAGGTTCACGAACTGCGCGAGCAGCTCGTCGTCGGGGAACTCCTGGCCGCCGAAAGGGAACGGCTGGCCGCCAATGATGCGCCCCTGCCGCACGTAGAGAACGTAGACCAGCAGCCGATCCGCCTCGCGGTACCAGCCGAAGACGTCCTGGTCCACCGGGTCGACCGTGGCAATCTTCTGTCGCTCGAGGCTGCGCTCGATGGCGATGACCTGGTCGCGCACTCGTGCCGCCGCCTCGAACTCGAGCTTTCCGGCGCGCTCCTTCATGCGCTCCTTCAACGTACCGATCAGGGCCTCGGCGTTCCCCTCGAGGAAGAGGATGGTGTCCTCGACGTTGCGCCGGTACTCCTCGGGAGGAATCGGGTAGACGCACGGCGCCGGGCACCGGCCGATCTGGTACAAAAGGCACGGCCGCTTGCGGTTCTCCAGCACGTGGTCCGAGCAGGTGCGCAGCTGGAAGTGGCGGTTGACGATGCGCAGCGTCTCGCGAATCGACGCCGCCGAGGCGAACGGGCCGAAGTAGCGCGCCCCGTCCTTCTTGAAGCGGCGAACGATCTCCAGCCGCGGGTACGGGTGCTTCAGGTCGAGCCTCAAGCAGATGAAGTTCTTGTCGTCGCGGAGCTGGACGTTGAAGCGCGGCTTGTGGCGCTTGATGAGCTCGTTCTCGAGGAGGAGCGCCTCCTTCTCGTTCGTGGTGACGACCGTCTCCACGTCGCCGAGCAGCCGGTCGAGGAGCGAGACGAACGCGCGCCCGTCTCCCCGGGTGAAGTAGCTGCGCACGCGGTTGCGCAGGTTCACCGCCTTGCCGACGTAGATGACCTCGCCCGATTTGTCCCTCATCAGGTACACGCCGGGCGCGGTGGGCAGGTTGGCGAGCTTCTGGTCCAGGGCGACGTCCATCCGGCAGTTACTATTACGCCGCCGCTCTCCCGGGAGCGACTTCGCGCGCGCCCGCAGCCGCGGTTAACCTCCGCGCCAGGTGAAGTCGGTGGCTCGCTCGCTCTCCAAGTCGAAGATCAACAAGCTGGGCGAACGGCTGCGGCGCACCGACGTTCCAGAGCCCGACGTCTTGAGAGCCTTCGCGCTCGTGCGGAGCGACTACGGCGACGCGCTCGCGGCGGTGGTCGATCGACTCATTGGCCTTGGACTGCAACCGTCTCCTCGGCTGAAGAGCATCACGACGATCGTCGAGAAGCTCAAACGGGAGAAGACGCGTTTGAGCGAAATGCAGGACATTGCCGGCGCACGCATCGTTCGAGACATGTCGCTCCGAGAGCAGGACGAGCTCGTGGGGCTCATCACGGGTGCTTTTCCAGGAAGCCGGGTGTTCGATCGTCGCCAGCGACCGAGCGCGGGTTATCGCGCCGTGCATGTCGTCTGCGACCTCGATGGCGTGCCTGTCGAGGTTCAGGTCCGTACGAAGCTGCAGCACCTGTGGGCACAGGCGTTCGAGGATTTCGCCGACCGAGTTGGTCGAGGAATCAGGTACGGAGCACCGCTCGAAAATCCGAACGCTGAGGTCGGCGGCCGTCGAGCAACCGAGATTCTGAGCGTGCTCCAGCTCCTCTCCCCCCTACTCGCTGACTACGAGCTCATCCGGGCGCATCTCGATGAGGGTCCTGCAGATACCGACCAGGAATCGGCTCGGCGCGGCCGCCGCTCCCTCGACGAGATGCGCAGGGCTATCGAAGACGCACTCGCCGGGCTATCGTCCCTCATCGCAAGGTGAAGCCGTGAAGCATTTTCTCCTCGTTTACGATAGACGACCGGGCACGCTGGTGGCGTTCCAGGAGTTCGACGACATAGCGCGCGCCAACGAAGAACGTCTGCGGTGGGAGCTGGCCAAGCGCGCGAACCTCGACCGCGAGGTCGTGGTCATCTCTTCGGAGTCGAAAGAGCACCTGAAGAAGACGCACAGCCGTTACTTCCAGAGCCTCGGTGAAGTGCTTGCGGACCTTCTGGCGACGGTTTCCCCCGTATCCGCTCGTTGACTGCTGTCACGATCAGGTGCGCGACCGCGCGCGGCCGCTCTTGCGGTAGCGGGCCGGCTGCGGCTTCCTTCCCGGCTTGCCCGCGTCCGAGGCCTTCGGCGGCGACTCGAGCAGGCTCTTGAGCGCCGGCTTCAGGCCCAGGTCCATCTCCTTGAGCAAAAAGACGCGGTCGCGCAGCTCGGCCGCCTTCTCGAACTCCATCTCGTCGGCCGCCTGCTGCATCCTGGCCGAGTACTCGTCGATGAGCTTCTTGATCTCCTCGGGCGAGAGCACATCGTCCATGGGCTCGGCAGCCATGGGCAGCGCCAGCTCGTCGTAGAGGTAGCGCGACATGTCGAGGATGTTCTTCTTCACCGACTTCGGCGTGATGCCGTGCTCCTCGTTGAACTTGCGCTGCAGCTCGCGGCGCCGGGTGGTCTCGTCGATGGCGACGCGCATCGAGTCGGTGATGGTGTCCGAGTACATGATGACGCGCCCGTTCAGGTTGCGCGCCGCGCGGCCGATGGTCTGGATCAGCGACACGTGGCTGCGCAAGAAGCCCTCCTTGTCCGCGTCCAGGATGGCCACCAGCGACACCTCGGGAATGTCGAGGCCCTCGCGAAGCAGGTTGATGCCCACCAGCACGTCGAACTCGCCCCGGCGCAGGTCGCGGATGATGGCGGTGCGCTCGAGCGCGTCGATGTCCGAGTGCAGATAGCGCACGCGCACGCCCACGTCTGCGTAGTACTCGCAGAGGTCCTCGGCCATGCGCTTGGTGAGCGTCGTCACCAGCACGCGCTCGCTGCCGCCGGGCTTGCACCGCTTGCGGATCTCCTCGAGCAAATCGTCGACCTGGTTCGCCACCGGGCGGACCTCGACCTCCGGGTCCATCAGGCCGGTGGGGCGGATGATCTGCTCGACCACCACGCCGCGGGCCTTGTGGATCTCCCAGTCGGCCGGCGTCGCCGACACGCAGACCATCTGCGGCACCATCGCCTCGAACTCGCTGAACTTGAGCGGCCGGTTGTCGAGGGCCGAGGGCAGGCGGAAGCCGTACTCCACCAGCGTCTCCTTGCGCGAGCGGTCGCCCCGGTACATCGCGCCGATCTGCGGAATCGTCTGGTGCGACTCGTCGACGAACACGAGCAGGTTCTTGGGGAAGTAGTCCAAAAGGCACGGCGGCGGCTCGCCGGGCGAGCGGCCCGAGAGGTGCCGCGAGTAGTTCTCGATGCCGTTGCAGTAGCCGAGCTGCTCCATCATCTCGAGGTCGAACAGCGTGCGCTGCTCGAGCCGCTGCGCCTCGACGAGCTTGTTCTGGGCCCTCAGCTCGGCCAGCCGGTCACGCAGCTCCTCGCGGATGCCGTCGATGGCGCGCCGCCGCTGCTCGGGCTCGGTGACGTAGTGGCTCCCGGGAAAGACGACGACCTTCTCGAGCCGACCCAGATCGATGCCGCGCAGCGGGTCGAACTCGGTGATGCGGTCCACCTCGTCGCCGAAGAACGAGATGCGCAGCGCCCGGTCCTCCTCGTACGCCGGGAAGACCTCGACCGTGTCGCCGCGCACCCGGAACGTGCCGCGGTGGAAGTCGAGATCGTTGCGCTCGTACTGGCACTCCACCAGCCGCCGGAGCAGCCGGTCGCGCCCCAGCTCCTCCCCGACCTCCACGCGCACCGCCATCTCCACGTACACGCGCGCGGTGCCCAGCCCGTAGATGCAGCTGACCGAGGCGACGATGATGACGTCGTTGCGCGTGTGGAGCGAATGCGTCGCCGAGTGCCGCATCCGCTCGATCTCGTCGTTCACCAGCGCGTCCTTCTCGATGTACGTGTCCGACGACGGCACGTACGCCTCGGGCTGGTAGTAGTCGTAGTAGGAGATGAAGTACTCGACGGCGTTCTCCGGGAAGAGCTCCTTGAGCTCGCCGTAGAGCTGCGCGGCCAGCGTCTTGTTGTGCGCGATGATCAGCGTCGGCCGCTTCACCTGCGCGATGACGTTCGCCATGGTGAACGTCTTGCCCGACCCGGTGACGCCGAGCAGCACCTGGTGGCTGTCGCCGCGCAGAATCCCCTCGGTCAGCTCCCCGATGGCGCGCGGCTGATCCCCCTGAGGCTTGTACTCGCTGACGAGCTTGAACTCGGGCATGGGCTCACCCGTTTAACACCGCGCGCGCCACGCCGCAGTGCGCCAGGCACCGCCGCCTGCCCGGGCAGCGTCTCGCCTGGCCCGAAGCAACCGCGGAGGCGGGTGTACGACAATCTGAGCGCAGGTGCGGATCTACCCCACTACCCCGGAGGCTCCCCATGGCCCGCGTTGCCAAGGCTGATGTGATGAAGGCGTTCGAGCACGTCGCGAAGTTGATCAACGACGCCGGTGGTCCCGACGGCATCTCCAGCCGGGCGGACCTGAAGGCCAAGGCCGCCACGTTGTCGGGCACCGAGAAGGCGCTCTTCGACGTCTACTCGCGCTTCATCGACCACCGGGATCACAAGCCCGGCGCGCGCATCACCGCCAAGGACATCGAGAAGGCGCTGGCCTTCACCGCCAAGGAGATGGTGGCCGACTACGACGAGAACCGGAACGGCCTGTCGAAGGACGAGATCGCGAAGATGTCGACGTCGGCGCAACTGGCGGTCGAGCTGGCGAAGGAGCTCGGGCTGTTGCAGAAGACCCGAAGCCCCATCGACTTCACCGAGCAGTCGGTCGAGCCCAAGCTCCAGGGCAACGGCCAGGGCCCTGACGTCCCCCCGGTGGGCATCTGGATGGGCACCGCCGAGCAGCGCAAGCGGTTGTTCACCAGGCTGGCGCAGGAACGGCTCGAGAGCGGCGCCGCCGCGCCGCTGGCCTCCGCTCCGAAGGGGTTCGAGAACGCCGAGAGCTACAAGTTCGGGCCGCAGGGCGCGGACGTCGGCTCGACGGTGTACCTCATCGACAACAAGCTCTACGTCGAGCAGATCACCATCGCCGGCTCGCGGTGGTTCGACGCCGGCCCGGCGCCGATGTTCTGATCCGATTGTCGAGAGGGGAAACCCACCGCCCGGGCGGTGCTCCGCTCGGGCCGTTTTCGTTTCAACGGAGTTCGAAGTGATCCGCCGTGAGGAGCGGCGTGCGCGGGTCGAATTCGAAGTCGACGTACCTCGCGGTGGCTTCCTTCTCGTCGACCTGTACCTTCGCGCGGCCGATCTCCTTCTTGTCCGCTCCGTACGCGCGCAGCTCGAGCGGGCCGGCGTACGGCTTGTCGAGCACGACGTAGACCGAGACCACGTGCTGCTTCGCGCCGGAAGGCTCGCGCGAGGCCCGCGTCGCGTTGATGCCCTTGCCGCCCAGCTCGGAGGCGACCGCCAGCTTCACCTCGTTGAGCGACTTCTCGAGCCCCTTGCCGAGGCCCTTCACCACCTCGCCGGTACCCTCCGACACCGACTCGGCGGCTTGCTTGCCCTCGTTCTTCAGCGCATCGCCGACACCCTTCACCACCTTGGCCTTGGTGGCGGCGAGCAGGTTGCCCTTGTCTTCGGCCTCCTTGAGCTTCTCCTCGCGGCTCTTGCAGGTGCACCCTCCGACGAGCAGGAGCATGAGCGGCCACGCACGCGACATGTCGAAACCTCCGGCGAGAGGCGCCGGTCATGCCCGGTCGCCCCCGCTCCGTCGAGCACACGATGAAGACGACCGGGCGGCCGCCCGATTGCGCTCCCTCAGGGCCGCACCGCGCGCCCCGCCCCGCCCTGCTTGAGCGCCTCCAGCGCCCGCTTGCGCGCGCCCTCGAACTCGTCGCCCCGGTTCCACTCGGGCATCGCGGAGCGGTTCGCCACCTGCAAGCCGAGGTGGAAGTACAGCTGCGCGTCCTCGACGGCGCCGCTCAAGTCCCAGTGCGGGCCGACCTCGTCCGACGGCTGATGGTAGTGCTGCTCCTCCCAGGCCTCGCGCTGCCGCTTGCCCCAACCCTCGGGTTTGCCGATGAAGTCCATGCCGCTGCCGAAGTACGCCGCGGGCACGCCCCACCTGGCGAAGTTGAGCTGGTCCGATCGGTAGAAGAACCCGCGGTCCGAGAGCTGGTCGGCCTTGGTGACGCGGCCCTGGAGCTGCGCCAGGGTGGTGATCAGCGCATCGAGGTTCGACTTGCCCAGGCCGATCACCGTCACGTCGCGCGTGCGCCCCCAGATGTTGGCGCCATCGATGTTGATGTTGGCGGCCATCATGCCCACCGGCACCGGCGGGTGCTCGACCAGATACTGCGAGCCGAGCAGGCCCTGCTCCTCGGCGGCGACGGCGGCGAACAGCACGCTGCGCCGGGGCGGCTTGGGGAGTGCCGTCATCGCCCTGGCCACCGCCAGCATCGCAGCCACGCCCGAAGCGTTGTCCACCGCTCCGTTGTAGATGTCGTCCTCTCCGGGCTTGGCTCCGTGCTTTTGGCCCAGATGGTCGAAGTGCGCGGTGTAGACGACCATTTGCGCGGAGAGATCCGGATCCGAGCCGCGCAAGAGGCCGAGCACGTTCGCCGTGGGCCGGCGCTGCACCACGTTCTTGAAGCGCGTCGACACCGTCAGCCCGAGCGGCACGGGCCGAAAGGTGCGCGACTGGGCGGCGGCCCGGAGCGCGTCGAGGTCGTGCCCCGCCATCGACAGGAGCTTCCGAGTCGCGTCCTCGGTCGTCCAGCCCTTGACCTCGAGCCTGGCACCGCCGGTCGCGGGGAGCTCGAACTGCTCGCCCGACCACGAGGTCTGCACCACCTGCCACGGGTAGCCCGCCGACGGCGTGGTGTGGATGATGAACGCGCCCGCCGCCCCCATCTTCGCCGCCATCTCGTACTTGTAGTCCCACCGGCCGTACCAGAGGCGCGTCTTGCCCGCGAACAGCTTCGGGTCGTCCTCCGGGTCGCTGTTCATCATCAAGAGGACCTTCCCCTCGAGCTTGGCCCCCTTGTAGTCGTCCCACTGGTACTCGGGCGCGACGATGCCGTAGCCGACGAACACGAGCTCGGCGCCGTCGAGCCGCGACTCTTCCGCCTGGACACCGGAGACGGCGATGAACTCGTCGCGGTACTTGAGCTCGAGGCGCTTGCCGCCCGGGCCGCTGAGCGACAGCGTGTCGGGGTTGCCGGTGATGCCCACCAGCTCGAACGGCTGAAAATAGCCGCCGCCCGGAGCGCCGCCCTCGAGCCCCAGCGCCTCGAGCTGCGCAGCGATGTACTGCTGCGCGAGCTGGTCTCCGCGCGAGGCGGGGCCCCGGCCCTCGAGCAGGTCCGAGGCCAGAAACCGCGCGTGGGCCCGGAGGAAGTCGGCGGTGATGGTCCGGGCGGCGGCGCGCTCGGCGGCGGTGGGCTTTTGGCCGGCGAGCGCGGTGGATGCAAGAAGGCAGGCGAACAGCGACGGCGCTTTCATCGGCGCTGCGATTAACACGTTCGCCCACGCGCGTGAACGCGTCCGCTGGGCGCTCGGCGTGTCGGCGCGCGCGCGGTTCGGTTTCAGCCGACCTTCCACTGCGTGCCCGCAAGGGTGTCCATGATCTCCACGCCCATCGCTTCGAGCTCGGCGCGGATCCGGTCGGCCTCGTCGAACCGCTTCGCCCTGCGCGCCTCGTTCCGCGCCGCGATGAGCTGCTCGACCTTGGCCGCGTCGATGCCGCGCTGCCTCACCAGCCGGTCGCGGCGGCGGCAAAGCCACGAGTCGGGCTCGTCTTCGAACAGGCCCAGCGCCGACGAGATCTTCTTCACCACGTCGAGCAACGCTGCGAGCGTCCGGCCGACGACGGCCCTGTCCTTCACCGGCGGCTTGTCGAGGAGCTCGTTCATCGCGGCGAACACTTTGCTGATGACGCCCATGGCCCCGGCGGCGTTGAAGTCGTCGTCCATCACCGATTCGAACTCGGCGAGGAGCTTTTGGGGCTCGCCGTGCACCGGCCCCGCCCCGAAGTCCTTCCCGCGCAGCCGCTCGTCGACGCGGCGGAGCGTCTCGTAGAAGTATTCCATGCGCGACTCGGCGTCGGCGAGGCTCTTGTCGCTGAACGACAGCGGGTTCCGGTAGTGCGTCGAGAGGAAGAAGTACCGGAGCGCCTCGGGGTCGACCCGTTCGAGCGCGTCACGCAGCCGCACCACGTTGCCCAGGCTCTTCGACATCTTGGCCCCCTCGAGGTCGAGGAAGCCGCAGTGCATCCAGTAGCGGGCGAACGGCCGCTGGAACGCCGCCTCGCTCTGGGCGATCTCGTTCTCGTGGTGCGGGAAGATCAGGTCGAGCCCGCCGCCGTGCACGTCGAAGCTCTCGCCGAGGTACTTCGCGCTCATCGCAGAGCACTCGATGTGCCAGCCCGGCCGGCCCTTGCCCCACGGGCTGTCCCACGCAATCTCGCCGGGCTTCGCCGCCTTCCACAGCGCGAAGTCGAGGGGCTCTTTCTTCTGCTCGCCCGGCTTCACCCGCTCGCCGGCCCGCAGCTCGTCGACGTTCTTCTTCGAGAGCTTCGCGTACTGGGGCCAGTGGCTCACCGAGAAGTAGACGTCGCCCATCGATTCGTAGGCGATGCCGCGACCGATGAGCTTCTCGATGACGCCGATGATCTCGGGGATGTGCTCCGAGACCTTGGGCGAGACGTCGGGCTCGACGAGGTGCAGCGCGCGGGCGTCCTCGCGGAAGGCCTCGACGAACCGCGCCGCGAGCGCGATCGGGTCCTCGCCGGTCTGCCTGGCCGCGTCGATGATCTTGTCGTCCACGTCGGTGTAGTTGCGCACGTACGTGACGTCGAAGCCGCGGTAGCGCAGGTAGCGAACCACCATGTCGAACGAGGTGAACGTCCGCGCGTTGCCGATGTGCACGTAGCTGTAGACCGTCGGGCCGCAGACGTAGATGCCGATCTTCCCGGGCTGGAGCGGCACCAGCTCTTCCTTCTGCATCGACATCGTGTTGAAGACCTTGATCGCCACGAAACGCCTCCGAAGGCGGCGCACTCTAGCGGGAACGGACGCAGTGCGTCGGCATCAGCCGACTGTCGCCGATTCGGTCGCTGGCCTCGTTTCGGACAGAGGCGCGGTCCGCGAGCGCGCCGCCAGGGCCAAAAATGGCCGCAAGCGGTTGAATTGGCGCAACTTTCTGGGGTAACAGGCGAGCATCTCCTGGCCGCGTCTTTGCTTTGAGGTGTCACCCCATGCCCTCGAACCCCAAGCGGACCCCACCGCGCGGTCGTGCGGCGGCTCCCCCGTCGCCGGAGCGGCGCAAGGAGTCGCTCCCCTTCGATGACGAGCTGACTCCGCTGAGGGCGGACGACCCTCGCCCGCAGCGCGTTCCGCAGTACCCTGCGGGCGTGCGCAAGCCCGTTCGGCGGCAGGAGGAGGCGGTCCCCACGTCGGTCTACGACGTGGAGCGGGATCTCGAGTTCCAGCAGAGCTTCGATCCAGCCGAGCTCTCCGACGGCGGGCACAAACCGGCCTTCGTCTACGTCGAGCGCGGCCCGGGCGCCGGCCAGCTCGTACCCGTCAAGCAGGGCCCCTTGGTGATCGGCCGTGCGTCCGTCTCGGACCTGCGGCTGCAGCACCCGTCCATCAGCCGACGCCACGCGCAGCTCACGCGGGTCGGCGAGCGCTTCTACGTCAAGGACCTCGGCAGCCAGAACGGCACGTTCGTCAACCGCGCGCGCGTGCTGACCGAGATCGAGATCTTCCCCGGCGATCAGATCGCCGTCGGCAATGCGCTGCTCAAGCTCCGCGGGCCCAACCAGCCGGCGCACCCCGAGCCGACGAAGGGCGGCCAGAAGCGGAAGAAGAAGAAGTCCGGCAGCATGGTGAAGCTGGCCATCTTCGCCGGAGCGGTCGGCTTCGGGCTCGCCGGCGTACTGACGTTCGCGTTCTTCAAGCTGCCGGCCCAGCCCAGCTTCGAATCGCTCGAGGCCGAGCGCATTTCGGCGTCGCTCAAGAAGCTCGAGCAGCTCCGTGGCTCGCCCGCTCGCACGGCGGTCTCCACGGAGGCCGAGCCTTGGGTCCAGGTCGAGTCCACGGTGGTGAAGCCGGCCGAACCCCGGCGCGCCGACGAAACCGAGTCTGCTGCGCCCAGGGCCGAAGCAAAGGTGGAGGCGAAGCCCGAGACGAAGCCAGATCTCGAGGCAGACGCGAAGGTCGTGCCCAAGCCTGAGCCGAAGGGAGAGCCCAGGACCGAGCCGAAGAAGGAGGCGGCGACGAAGGCCTCCGATGCCAAGAGCGACCGGGACTCGGCAACGGCGGTGGCGGCCGCCAGGGGAAAGAAGTCGCGCTCGGCCCCGGGCAAGGCGGGCGAGAAGGACGACGCGGAGTCTGCCGACGAGGCTTTCGCCGCGGCGCCGAGCAAGGGCCGGAAAGAAGCGCTCGCGCGGTACGAGGCCGGAGATGCGGCGGCCGCCCTGGCCGCGGCGAAGCGGGCCGACGACAAGGACCTGGTGGCGAAGCTCACGCGCTTCCAGGCCGCGTACGAGGCGGGCCACGCCGCGATGAAGTCCAACCAGGCCGGCCCGGCGGTGAAGGGCTTCGAGGAGGCGCTCTCGCTCGACGAGCAGCTCTCGAGCGGCTGGAGCAAGTACGCGATCGAGATCCGGAAGAACCTCGCGTACATCTACACCCGCGCCGGGCTGCACTACGTCGAGAACGACGAGGAGGACGCGGCGAAAGAGGCCTTCGAGCGCGCGCTCAAGTACGACCCGCAGAACCAGGACGCCAAGAAGTGGCTGGCGAAGGTGACGGGCGCCGAGCAGAAGGCGACGCCGAAGCGGGCCATCGACGACGCGTGGGAGGACGACGAGGAGACGCCCACCAAGGCCGCGGCCACGAAGAAGCCCGCGAAGACGCAGAAGACCAGCGCGCGGGCCTCGGCCATCGACGAGGCCTGGGAAGACTGACCACAGGCAGACCCGGCGCCCGCGAAGAGCGCATTCGAGCGTGGCGCGCCTTCGCCCTGCGCCGGGCGCCATGGCCGTCAGCGACTCGCGTCTTGGCGGGCGAGCCGGCGTTGCCGCGCGTCCCGAACCAGAAGCCACACGTTCACCGCGGCGAACGCCGAGAGGAACAAAAGCCACAGGGCGGTGCGGACGTCGCGCCCCGGCGGCGGGCCCTGGACGAGAATCCACCGGGGCTTCACCTCGCCGAACGACTCGAGCTTCTTGAATCCGTCCTCGTAGCGCGAAGCGTCCTCGCGCGAGAGCAGCCGGCCGCGCAAGCCGAACGGGTTCTGCAGCGGGCGGGGCGGCGTTGCCGGCGGCGTCCATTCCTCGCCCGGGAGCGTCTCCCGGCGAACGAGCAGCGGCGTCTCGCGCACGCCCAGCACCACGAAGGTGCGCCCGTCCTCCATGGAGTACGCTCCGCGCGACGTGGGGATGCCGTGGATTTCGGCGTAGCGGTTCGAGCGCGCCCGGTCGAAGTGGTAGTCGCCCTCGACCCCCAGCGTGATGGGCGCGCGCGGCGAGAAGAAGTACGCCACGTCGCGGCGGTCGAGCCACAAAAGGAAGGCCGACGCCACCAGGGCGGCGATGGCCACGGGCCGAACCGCCCCGAACGGGTTGCGCTTCTTGAGCCGCGCCTCCAGCTCGGCGATGCGCGCCTGCCGCTCCTCCTCGACGGAGAGCTCTTGCGGTTCGGCTTCCATACGAAAAACCCCGGCTCCTCGGTGGAGGAACCGGGGCATCGCCTCGGAGCGCGGGCAAGAGGAAACCCCTCGCCCTTGGCCCTTTCAGTTCAAATTGAAGATCTTCTTCAGGTCCGCCTCGATCTCGTCCTCGCTGCAGTTCTTCGCCAGCGAGAGCTCCTTGATGAGCAGCGAGCGCGCGGTGTCGAGCATCTTCCGCTCGCCGAACGACAGGTCCTTGTCGCCCTTGAGCAGGTACAGGTCGCGGAGCACCTCGGCGATCTCGAAGACCGAACCGGTCTTGATCTTCTCCATGTACTCCCGGTACCGCCGGTTCCAGGTCGTGGAGTCGACCGAGATGTCCTTCTCCTTGAGGATGGCGTAGACCTGCTTGACGTCCTCCTCGCTGATGATCTCCCGGAGGCCGACCGAGCCCACCTTGTTGATCGGGATCATGATGCGCATGCCGTTCTCGAGAATGCGCAGCACGTAGAAGGACTGCCGCTGGCCGGCAACCTCGGTGTGCTCGATGCCCATGACCTCGCCAACGCCCTGGCCGGGGTAGACGGCCTTGTCACCGGTCTTGAAACTGGTCTGCACTCTTACTGCCTCCTTGGGGTTATCCGCCGCTGGACCTCGGCGAAAAACGCCGGGCACTACTACCACAACCTACATCATTTTTCAATCATCCGGCCTTGACCACCGGTACGCCGTCCGGCTAGGGTTCTGTACCTTTGTAACCGCCGGACCTTTCGCGGGGCGCAAATCCCAGGAAATCCGGCTGGTTACTCGGGTGGACAGGCGGCGGGCGCGGTAGGGGCAGGTCGGGATGGGGGTCAGCTCGGTTCGTCTCCTCTGGCGCGACGTGGCGTCGCGTCCGTTGGTGTTGCCGGCCTTCGGCCTCGTCGCGGGGACGTGGCTTGGAACGCAAACCGACGCGCCATCCGGCCTATTCCTCGCCTGTTCGGGGACGTTGGCAATCGCATCGATCGCCTTCTCCAGGCGGAGCGGCTCGCACCTTGCCGTCTGCGCCGCCCTGTTCTTCGCCGGTGCCACCCTCTCGACGCTCGAGGCGCGCACCGCCGTTCCATCCACCGTCGGAGGGGCGACGCTCGTCGAGGGCGAGGTCGAGTCGGTGGATCGACGGCGCGTCGTCGTCCGCGTTGCCCGCGTCGACGGCGAGAGAGCCCGCTTCCGCGCCTCGCTCTACGCGCATGGCCCGACGGCGCAGGTGCTCCCCGGCCAGCGCATCGCCGTCCGCGCGCGGCTGCGCCCCGACGAGCCGGCGGCGAACTTCGGGCAGTTCGACAACTCGCCCTACCGCCGGCGGCGCGCGATCGCTCTCTTTGGTTCGTACGACGCCGACGCGGTGGTCGTTGCCAGCGAGCCGCCCGCGTGGCGGAGGTGGCTGCATCGAGCGCACGAGGCGCTCGCGGCCCGGGTGCACGCGCTCGCGCCCTCGCCGGAGGCCTCGGCGCTCTACCTCACCCTCGCCGCCGGACGCCGCGCCGAGCTCTCCGAGGCCGCGGAAGAGGACTTCGCCCGCAGCGGCCTGGCCCACGTGCTGTCCGTGAGCGGGCTCCACGTCGCGGCGCTGGCGCTCCTGACGTTGCGACTCCTGCGGTGGGCCGCGGTGCGCCTGTGGCCGCGCGCGCGGACGGTGGATGCCCGGCGCCTGGCCGCTCCGCTGTCCATTCCGCTGGTATGGGCCTACGTCGTCTACACCGGGAGCCAGGCCCCGGCGGTGCGCTCGGCGGTGATGGCGACGGCGTTCCTTACGGGCCACGGCCTGTGGCGGCGCAGCGACGCCCTCAACTCGCTGGCGCTCGCGGCCATCTCGCTCGTCATCATGGACCCGGCGGCCGTCGCTGACCTGTCGACGCAGCTGTCGTTCGTCGCGGTGGCGAGTCTGCTCGTGCTCGCGCCGGCCGTGCGCGAGGCGCTGCCGATTCCCCGGCCCGACCCGTCGCGGCGCTTCTATCGCCTGCAGAAGCTGGCGGAGTCGGCCTTGAGCACGCTGTGCGCGAGCGTCGCCGTCACGCTGGCGAGCGCTCCGCTGTTGGCCGAGCACTTCCACCGCATCTCCCTCGCCGGGCTGGTGTCGAACGTCGTCTGCCTGCCGCTGTCGGCGCTGCTGACGGTGCTGGCCGCCACCGGCGCGGCCGCGTTCTCGCTCTCGCCCGCGCTGGCGACACCGTTGTTGTACGGCGGCGCGTGGGCCTCGGAGCTGTTGGCCCGGGCGGCGGGAGCGTTCGCCGCGCTTCCCCTCTCTTCGGTCGACCTCCCGTCGTTCGGCTCACCGGCGGCGGTGGGTTTCTGGCTCGGGCTGGCCGCTTTCGCGCTGGCGAGGGGAAGGTGGCGCGCGCTGGCGGTGGCGGCCCCACTGTCGGTCGCATTCGCGTTCGGGCTCCCTCGCGTCCTTCCGACCGCGGGGCTCGAGGTGACGTTCCTCGCCGTGGGGCACGGGGACGCGGTGGTGTTGAGCTCGCGCGGCGAGCACGCCCTGGTCGATGCCGGCGGCGTGCCCGACGGGCTCGATACCGGGCGCCGCTACGTGCTGCCGTACCTGCGGGAGAAGGGCATCTCGCATTTGAAGCTCGCGGTGCTGTCGCACCCCCACCCGGACCACGGGCTCGGGCTCGTCTCGACGCTGCAGCAGGTACCGACCGAGCGGCTGTGGCTCGCGGCCGGGACGGACGAGGGCCCGCTCACCGCGGACGTCGTTCGGGCCTCCGGCGGCGCGCGCGTCGAGGCGGTCGAGCATGGCCACGCCATGCGCCTGGGTGATGCCTACCTCGAGGTTCTGGGGCCGCCCGTCGACCGCGCCGCGCTGTACTCGGTGAACGACCACAGCGTGGTACTGCGCGTTCGCCACGGCGAGGTGACGTTCCTCCTCACCGGGGACATCGAAGAAGCGGCCGAGGAGGCGCTCGACGTCGGGCCGGTCACGGTCGTCAAGGCGCCGCACCACGGCTCGCGCACCTCGTCGACCCCCCGGTTCGTCGAGCGCACCCGGCCGCGCTACGTCGTGTTCTGCGTGGGGCGCAGAAACCGGTTCGGCTTCCCCCACCCGGAGGTAGTCGAGCGGTACGAGGCCGTCGGCGCCGAGTGCTTCCGCACCGATCTCGACGGAGCGGTCCGGTTCCTCAGCGACGGCCGCGACGTCCGCGTGGAGACGTTCCTCGCGCGCGAGGCGGTGCCGACGGCGCGGCGCTTGCCGCCGCCGAGGCCTCTCACCACCTTGAGTCGGGATGATCCCCGAGAACCTCGACCTGCGGCAGCTGGCGGTCGAGCTCAAGTCGAAGCTCGGCCCCGGTGAGCCCATCGGCTACCTCCGCGGCAAGTCGCTGATGCGCGACCTGTTGGTGCACGAGCACGGGTTCTCCGAGCTCGAGGCCGAGGAGCTCGTCGACACGCTCGAGATGCGGGGGTTCCTCCACTTCCTCGGGGACCCGACCGAGCGCTCGCACGCCGAGTCGCATTGGGAGATCGAGCCGCACTCGTAGCGGCCTTTGGGCTACTCGAAGACGAGCCACCCGAAGCGCGGCAGGTGGTGGAAGTCGCCGACGAACAGCGGCGAGAAGGCCTGCCCCTCGACCGCCTGGTGGCGAACGACGTGCTCGAGCCGGTACAGGTTGAACCGCCAGCGGTCGCCGGGCCGTGGGGGAACGTTCGGCACCTCGGTGAGCCGGGAGAACGGAATGCGCATCTCGGCCGACCAGCCCTGGTCGCGGTCGCTGGCGTCGTTCACCGTGCCGCGGACCTTCACCGCCGTCTGCATCCCCGACTGCCAGGCCATGGCCGCCTGGAGGTCGGATCGCCGGGCGACGAAGCTGGCGTCGAAGGTGACGTTCCGGGGCGAGACCTGCATCTCGTTGTACGAGCGGCCGTCGCCGTTCGCGTCGATGAACACCTCGACGACCTCCTCGTTGTAGATGGGGTCGTCGTGCTTCTCGAGCGTGCCCCAGGCGTCGGGGTCCTCGCAGTCGAAGGCCACGTAGAGGTTGTGCTCGTCCCAGACGAGGCGCGCGGTGGTGCGGAGCTTCATCTTGCGGCCGTCGAAGCTCCCCACCAGCTCGACGGACGGGGCTTTCGACCAGGCGGCATCGTCGAGGCTGCCGTCGATGGCGGGCGCCTTGTCGACCTTCGGCGCGCGGTATTCGGGCAGCGACGGCTGGGCGGAGCCTCCGATGGGCGGACCGAGCATGCGGTGGGTGCCGTCGTGCGCGCTCGGGTCGTCGACCGACAGCCTCAGGTCTCCCTGCCAGAAACCGAGGAGCGCCCGCATGCGGCCGTCGTGCGCCGGCAGGTTCACCACGTGGGTGTCCTCGACGACCTTGCCCGGCGGCCACGCCTGGAGCGGAGCGGCCCCGTTCTGAATCTCGTGGTCGGCATTCACCAGCATCTGGCCCGACGCCTCGTCCACCACGTGCACGAAGAACTGCCAGCCCTGCGGGGGCGGCCGGGTCGCGGCGAAGTAGTGCGACAGCCGCACGGCCATGCCGCCCTTGGCGTCGGGTGGGTCGACCTTCGAGCCCAAATAGACGACCGAGCCCTGCGCCCAGGTGGCGCCGCTGCGGAAGGTGAGGTCGGTGGGAGCTTGCTCCAACGTCCGCACCGTGCCGGGCTGTACCTGGGCCGGCGGCGCCCGCCCCGCCTTGAGCGGCGGGCCTGCCTGCTCGTCGCGGCACGAGAGCAAGAGCAGCGCCATGGAGCCAAACGAAAGGAGCGTTCTCACGGGGCCGCGCATCCTACGCGAGTCCGGCCCCGGGGACGACCGCCCGCGTCAGAGACCACCCGAAGCGGCAACCGCCCGTCGTTCCGTCGGTTTACGCCGGCCCCGGCGTTGAACGTGCCGGCGGACATGGATTTCGAAATCACCCTGGCAGGCGAGGCGACGGCGCTGGATCTGGCCGACGGGTTGGTGACCGTGGGTGGCGGAGAAAACGATGGGGTTCGCATCGAGGGTTTGCCGCCGGCGCTCCTGCGGCTGTCCATCGATGGCGAGCGGGCCACGCTGACGGCGCGCGAGACGGTGGAGCTCGACGGCGCGTTGTTCCCTCCCGAGGTGCCGCGCCTGCTGCTGCCGGGTGAATCGGTGCGACTGCCGAACGGCGGCGAGCTGCGGCGAGTGGCGAAGGCGGAAGCGCGCAAGCAGCTTGTGACCGCAATGGTGTTGAAGGAGCTGCTCGTCGAGCATCAGCTCGAGCACACGCGCGCCGCGTCGCTGGTCTGCCTGACCGGGCTCGACGCGGGCCGCCGGTACCCGCTGGCGTTCGGGGAAGGCGTCATCGGCCGGGGACTCGACGCCGAGGTGCACGTCCGCGACCGGGCTGTGTCTCGGCATCACGCGCGGCTGGTCCGCGAGGCAGACCGGTGGTTCATCGAGGATCTCGGCGGCCCCAACGGCGTGTACGTCGGCGGCGTGGCGGTGAAGAGCCGCCGGCCCCTCGAGCACGGCGACGTCATCGAGTTGGGCTTTTCGATGCTGCGGTTCGAGGGCCCCGAGGCTCCGCCCGAACCGGAACCGGCGCAAGCGCCAAAGGAGGATTCGCCCGCGCCCGAGCCCGAAGCTCCTCGACCACCGCAGGAGCGCCGCAAGCGCGTCGAGTGGATCCTCGTCGGGGCTGCGGCGGTCCTCGCGATCGGCGGCATCGCCTTGAGCTTCTCGCTCGCGTGACCGCTCGGCGGCGCTTCACCTCTGCGGAGACAGACCCGCCCGGGCGACGAGCAGATCCAGCAGCCGCCGGTGGTGGCGGAAGAAGCTGGTGAAGTGAAGTCGGCGCCCGCGCGTGAGGACCGAGTAGACGACGATGAGCCCCGGGAGCACGTCGACGTTGCGCACCTCCTCGAACGTGAACCGATGGGTGCGCCACAGCCCTCGCCAGCGGACCGCGTTGCCCTCGACGAACACGGCGGCGCGCGCGTAGTACGCGAGCGCGACCGCGAAGAATGCGACGAAGAACGTTGCAGAGGCGAAGGTGGCGGCGGGCACTCCGTCGAACGTGAGCAGGTAGCAGAGCACCGCGAGCCACACCGCGACGCAGCCGCCCATCGAAGCCGCCAGCAACACGTGCGGCCTGAAGACCTGCCGGCTCGCCGACGCCTGCATGAGCGAAAAGCTAGTGCCGGAGCACGGCAGACGCCACGCGCCCCTTTCCCTACCGGCCTGCGGAGGAGCCGTCCACGCCGGCAGAGCTCATCCGGCTGTGCCCGTCGGGTCGCGACGGTGGTCGGTCGAGGGTTGCACGCGGCGCTGATCCGGCACACCGCATCGCTCCACGGGCGGCTCCGCAGTCGGTGGGCGACCCGCCCGGGTCCTCTTCACGCCCCGCGTGACTGCGCTAAAGGCGCGGCGCCGCTGCGTACCTCGTGCGCCCGCGCGCTGCTCCGCCTCCATGCCGGGCACGCCGCGAACGTGTTGTCGTCGACTGGGTCGTCCTTCAGCCAGCAGTTTGTGTGCTGCCGTCGCCCACGGACGCGTCACCCGACCGGCACCTTGCACGCGCGGCGCTGCTCGGCTCTAACGCAGGCTCTCGGCCTTCTGCCGCGCCTCGGACTGCAGGTTGGCCTGTACGTCGGACGCCGTCGAGCTCGCGTACTTCTCGTAGTAGGCGCGGGCGTCGGCGACGCGGTTCATCGCGCGGTACGCCTCGGCCAGTCCGTACAACGGAGACGCGAGGCTCGAGTCGAGGCGCAGAGCGTATTGGTAGTCCGCCGCCGCCTCGTTGAAGCGGCGCAGGCCGATGTGAGCGCTCCCCCGGGCGACGTACGCCACCGCCAGGGACGGCTCGAGCTGAATCGCCTGCGAGAGGCTCTTCACCGCGCTCGCGTAGTCGGCGCGCTTGATCTCCGCCACTCCGCGCTCGTACCACTGCCGGGCCTTTTCGCGCGTCGAGTCGGCCACCGGGCCGGACCCGGGCGGCTTGCCCGCGGCCTGCGGCGATGCTCCCTGCTTCGCCAGCTTGTCCTGCGCCTTGGCGATGTTGTCCTGGGCGCTCTTCTTCACCGCCGGATCGGTCGAGAGCTGCGCGGCCCGGTTCCACCGCTCGATGGCCTGGCCGTAGTAGCCGAGCACCGCGTAGGCGTTGCCCAGCTTGAACAACGCTTCGACGCTGTCGGGGTTCGCGTTCACCGCGTCCTGGTACGCGAACGACGCCTCGCGCCACTTCTTCTCCTGCCAGAGGCGGTCGCCCTCCTGAATTTTCCTGGCCGCGAGCTGCTGGTTGGCGCTGCCTCCGGGCGGCAGCCCTGTCGGCGCCGGCTGTGGCTGGGCGACGGGTTGCGTCTGGGGCTGAGCCGAAGGCTGCGAGGGCTGCCCCCCTTGCGTTGGCTGCTGCGGCGTGGGCTGCGCCACCGGCTGGGCCGGCTGCGCCTGCTGGGCCTTGAGCTGGGCGATCGTCTCCTTCGCCTTCTCGACCCACTTCTGCTCGGTGGGCCGCTTCTCCTTCTCGATGAACGTCTCGTACGCCGCGACCGCCTTCGCGTTCTGGCCCAGATTCCGGTAGCTCTCCCCGAGCCCGTAGAAGCCGTCGGGGTCCGAGGGGTCGAGCTTCGTGTAGCGCTCGTACGCTTGCGCCGCCGTGGCGAAGTCGCCCACCTTCCGCGCCGCGTAGCCCAGGTTGAACCAGGCGAGCTTGAAGTTGGGGTCGACCTTCAACGCCGCCTTGAACTGCTCGATCGCCTCTTCCTTCTTGCCGAGCTTGAAGAGCGCGCTGCCCAGGCCGTTGATGGCCGCCGTGTAACCGGGCGAGGCCGCGATGGCCTTCTTGTACGCGTCGACGGCCGCCTCGAAGTTCCCCGCAGCCAGCTCGCGCTCGCCGCGATCGAATTCGGCCTTCGCCTGCGCACTCGGAGCCGCCAGGGCGACGGAACCGACCAACAGACCCAACACCGGAATGAGCCGGACCACGTTCTCCTCCGCGTTCGGGTGGACGACTACCACCCCGGCCCGGCTGCGTCCATGGCCGGTGGGAGCGGGGCGGCGGCACGCGCCCGTCGGGACGAGGCCGTCGACCTGGCAGGCGAGGTCAGTCGACCTTGCGGTCGATGATGGTGGTCACCCCCATGCCGTAGCCGATGCACAGGGTAGCCGCGCCGTAGCGCAGATCGCGCCGCTCGAGCTCGTTGAGGAGCGTCCCGAGAATCATCGCTCCGGTGGCGCCCAGCGGGTGACCGAGCGCGATCGCCCCGCCGTTCACGTTGATGCGGTCGGCGGGAATGCCGAGCTCGCGGGCGACGACGATCGGAACCGGAGCGAACGCCTCGTTGATCTCCCACAGGTCGATGTCCTTGACCGTCAGCCCGGCCCGCTCGAGCGCCTTCTGGCTCGACGGGATCGGCCCGGTCAGCATCAGCACCGGGTCGGACCCGGCCACAGCGGTGGCGACGATCTTCGCGCGCGGCCTGAGCCCGAGCTGCTTCGCCTTCTGGGCGCTGGTGAGCGTCACGGCAGCCGCTCCGTCGACGATGCCGGAGGAGTTGCCGGCGTGGATCACTCCATCCGGCTTGAACGAGGGAGGCAGCGACGCCAGGGCCTCGACGGTGGTGCCGGGCCGGCAGTGCTCGTCGACGTCGAACGAGCGGGTGGAGCCGTCGGGGTTCTTCACGGTGATGGGCTCGATCTCGCGCTTGAACCAGCCTTGGGCGATCGCCTTGCCCGCCTTCTGCTGCGAGGCGGCCGCGAACTCGTCGAGCTGACCGCGCGAGAGCTTCCACTTCTCGGCGATCATCTCGGCCGACAGCCCCTGCGGCACCAGGTTGGGGAACCGCTCGGCCAGCGCGGGCGAGACCGGCCCTTCCCCCGGGCCTTCGGCGTCGGCTCCCATCGGCACGCGGGTCATCGACTCGACGCCGCCGCCGATCGCCACCTCGGCCTGGCCGGACATGATCTGCATCGCGGCGTAGTTCACCGCCTGAAGGCCCGAGCCGCAGAACCGGTTCACGGTGTTCCCCGCGACCTCGATGGGCAGCCCGGCGGCGAGCACCGCTCCGCGGCCGATGTTCAAGCCCTGCTCGCCCACCTGCGTGACACAGCCGACGACCACGTCTTCCACCGCCAGCGGGTCGATGCCGGTGCGCCGGATCGCCGCCTTGAGGACGTGCGCGAGCAGATCCATCGGGTGCGTGCCGGTGAGGCTGCCCCCCTTCTTCTTCCCACGAGCGGTCCGGACGGCATCGATGATCACGGCGGTGTGCATGGGCAGCTCCTCCGACCTCACTGCGTAACGAGGCTTGATTCCGAAGTCAATGCGGCTGCCGGAACAGCGCCTCGGCCGCGAGCCGCTGACGCAGCTCCGTGGCCTCGTTCGGGTGCCGCGCGGCCTCCGTCCGGCCTCAGGAGCGGAACGGGTTCTCGAGCAGGATGGTCTCGCCGCGGTCGGCGCCGACCGAGATGCAGACGACCGGCACCTGGCAGATCTCTTCGACCCGGCGGACGTAGCGGCGGGCGTTGGGAGGCAGCTCGTCGATGGCGCGGGCCCCGGCGATGCTCTCGGGCCACCCGGGGAGCGTCTCGTAGACCGGCCGTACCCGCTCGAAGTCCTCCAGGTCGGTCGGGAGCTCGGTCACGCGTTGCCCGTCGAGCTCGTACGCGGTGCAGATCTGCACCGACGGCAGGCCGGACAGGACGTCGAGCTTGGTCAGGGCCAGGCCGGTGAGGCCGTTCACCCGCGCCGCGTACCTGAGCACCACGCCGTCGAGCCAACCGGTGCGCCGCGGCCGGCCGGTGGTGGCCCCGTACTCGTCGCCGATCTTCCGCAGCCGCTCGCCCAGCTCGTCGGACAGCTCGGTCGGGAACGGCCCCGACCCGACGCGCGTGGTGTAGGCCTTGGAGATGCCGACGATCTTGTCGAGCGCGGTGGGGCCGATGCCCGATCCGACCGCGGCGTTGGCAGCCACGGTGTTGGACGAGGTGACGAACGGGTAGGTGCCGTGGTCGACGTCGAGCAGCGTTCCCTGCGCGCCCTCGAACAACATGCGCGAGCCGCGCTCGAGCTCGCCGTGAAGGAACAGCGATGCGTCCCCGACGTAGCGCGCCAGGCGCTCGCCGAAGCGGGAGTACTCGTCGACGATCTTCTTCGCGTCGAGGGCGGGCGGCTCCTCGTTGGCGGCGCGCGAGAGGGCCGAAAGCTCGGCGACGGCCTCGGGCAGCCGCTCGAAGACCCGCCGCTCGAGCCGATCGGGGTGGAGCAGGTCTCTCACCCGGATGCCCCGCCGGGCCACCTTGTCCTCGTACGCCGGCCCGATGCCGCGCCTGGTGGTGCCGATCTTGCGCGCCTTCTCGCGGAACGCGTCGAGCTCGCGGTGCCACGGAAAGATGACGTGGGCGCTGCCGGAGAGGAGAAGCTGCGAATCGTCCTTTAGGTACCCCTTGGCCTTGAGGGCGTCGATCTCGCGCACCAGCACGCTGGGGTCGAGCACGACGCCGTTGCCGATGACGCACTTCTTGCCGGGGTGGAGAATGCCCGACGGCATCAGGTGCAGGACGGTCTTCTGGCCGCCGACGACCAGCGTGTGGCCGGCGTTGTTCCCGCCCTGGAAGCGCACCACGACCTGCGCGTGCTCGGTGAGCAGATCGACGACCTTGCCCTTCCCTTCGTCTCCCCACTGCGCTCCGACGACGACGACGTTCGGCATGACGGCGCGCGTTATAGCCGAACGGTCGAAGGTCGAGGGGCCGGAGTCGAGCTTCAGCCGGTCGGGTGACACCGATACCGGTACCCGCAAGAGATCGCGTCGCAGATCGCCTTCTCGCGGCCCGGCCACTCGCGCCGCTGGGTCATGCCGAGCAGCTCGCGCGCCGAAGCGAGGAGCCTGCGTTCGAGCGCGGGTGCGTCGACCTCGGCGCCGCAAAGCTCGGGCTCGGGGACCCGCTCGCGCAAAAAGGCGATTCCGGTGCGCACCTGCACGCCGGGAGCGACGAAGCGGCATGCCGCGAGCGCATAGCAGTCGAGCTGGAAGGCGTACGAGAGGAGACCGCTCTCGGGCCGGTGGCTCGCCTTGTAGTCGACCAGCACGGCTGTGCCCTCGTCCTCGAAGAGCAGGTCGATCTGCCCCTTCAAGCTCAGCGCGAGCTCGCCGTCCGAGAGCCGCAAGAGAAAGGGGAGCTCGCGGTGCACCCTGCCCTCGCCCGACCTCGCGAGATTCGCTGCGAAGCGCGTCGAAAGAAAGCCCTCGACCCAGCCGAGAATTTCGCGGCCATCGTTCGATGCGGGGTCCATTCCTTCTTCCCACAAGAGGGCTTCGAGCTCACCGCGGAGCATCTCGGTGCCGACCTTCGCCCAACTCACCCGCTCGAGCAGGCGGTGGGCGACGGTGCCCTTGAACCGGCTGTCTCCGCTCGATCGCCCGAGGCCGGCATCCTCGTCGAGGTCGAACACCACCGGGTATTCGGACAGGCCGATCAGGTGCGCGTAGTAGTACCGCCTCGGGCAGCGCTCGAAGTCCTGCAGGTGGGTGACGGGAAGCACCACGCTCCGCGGCTTGAGCGGAGCAGGCGAGCGCGCGCGGGCGACGGCCCGTTCGACGCGCTCCTTCGCCTCGGGCGTCACGGGCGCCTCCGGCGGCTCGTTCGGTGCCGGAACGCGGAGCTCGGAGACCTTTACGTCCCGCACCAGCGCGCGCACCCTCTCGTCCTGTGCGATGGCCACATCGAGCATCTTCCACCACGTGTTGCCGCCACCTCTGGCCGCTCCCGACAGGACGAGCCGGTCCTTCGCCCGGGTCAGCGCGACGTACAAAAGCCGCTTGTACTCGGCGTCCTCCCGGCGCTTGAGCTCGGCCGAGACCTCGCGGAAGCGCGGCGAGTGGGACGCGATGTCCTGATCTCCGAGCCACGGCTTGATGGCCAGGCCCTGCTGGCGGTCGAAGACGATGCGATCGCCGCCGCCCTTCCGCTTCGCTCCGAGGTCGGGCACCACCACCACCGGCCACTCGAGCCCCTTGGCCTGGTGGATGGTGAGGAGCTGCACCGCGCGCCTGTCGAGCGCGTCGAGCACGTCGGCCTGGGCCTCGGTGGGATCTCCATCTGCCAGCGACAAGAGCTCGCGGGCGAAGGCGGCGCAGTCGCCGGTGCCGTCCGCGTCCCACCTTCCGGCGAGCTCGGCGAGCTTCTCGAGGTTGGCCAGGGCCTGCTCACCGAATGGAGCACCGGCGATGGCGACGCGGTAGCCGGTCTCCTCGAGCGCGACCTTGAGCAGCGCCCGGACGCCGAGCCGATCCTTCTCGGCGCGGAGATCAGGGTAGAGCTTCAACAGTCTCTCGAGGCGGGACCGCTCGTCGAGGGGCAGCTCGAGGGCCGCGATCGCCTCCGGACCGGTCAACAGCGGCTCGAGCCCGAGCCTCTCATGCGCGCGCGCCAGCTTGAAGAGCGACGCATCCGAGAGCGCGACCAGCGGAGACCGGAGCACCGCGGCGAACGACACCGCATCCGACGGATCGGCCACGAGCGACAGGAGCGAGGCCAGGTCGAGCACCTCCTGCGCTCCGTAGAACCCGCGGCCGCGCACCACCCGATGTGGAATCCCGTAGCGGGTCAGCGCCTGGCGGTAGGTCTCGAGATAGGTGAACCGCCGGAACAGGATGGCGATGTCTCCGCCGCGCACGCGTGCACCGCCCTCGAGAGAGAACCCGGCCGCCCCCGACAAGAGCGCGTGAACGTGCCGGGCGACGGCGTCGGCGTCCACCAACCGGCACCTCTCGGCGTCGTCGTCCTCCCCGGGCTCGAAGACCAGGCGGTCGGCGCACGGGCCGTCGCGGCTCGTCACGCGCACGGGATCGAGATCGTCTCCCTCGGGTTCGTACGCCACCTCGTAGTCCCGCGCTCCGTCCTTCGGCCGCATGAGCTGGGCGAAGACGCGATTGAAGAGCTCGAGGAGCTGCGGGGTGCTCCGCCAGTTGCGCTTGAGGTACGCGCGGCCGCCGCCCTCGGCCTCGATCTTCCTCGCCAGAATTCCGAAGACCGATACGTCGGCGCCGCGGAACTCGTAGATCGACTGCTTCCGATCTCCGACCGCGCACAAAAACGCCGGTTCGAGCGGCAGATCGAGCACCTCGGAGACGCGCGGCTCGCCCGAGTCGGCGCCGAGCGGCAGCGAGATCGGTCGCGGCGCTCCCTCTCGCTTCTCGGCCAACAGCATCACCAGCTCGAGCTGGAGCCGGTTGGTGTCCTGGAACTCGTCGACGAGCAGCGCCCGGATGCGCTGCTGCACCTCGGCGCGCACCGCCGGCCAGTCGCGCAACAGATCGCGCGTGCGGATGAGCAGCTCGGAGAAGTCGAGGGCTCCGCGCCGGCTCATCTCTTCGCGGTGGCGCTCTTGAAGGCGCGCCAAGAGCCCGATAAACGCCCGCTCGTGCGGCACCACGATGCAGGCGCCGTAGCGTTCTCCGAGCCCCTGAATCGCCTTCTCCCTGTGGCCGAGGATGCGCCACTTCACCTGCTTGAGCAGCTCGCCGATGGCCCCGGTCTGGTTCACCATCGTCCGATCGGCGAGGGCGGCGCGCCGCAGCCTGGGGAAGCGGTTCGGCTCGAGGAAGTTGTCGAACGACATGCCGTCGAGCGCCTCGCGGCACTCGCGGAGCACCGGCCCGAAGCGGTGCGTCAGGTTGGGCGGCAGCACCGAGAGCGCCGAAGACACGAGCTGCTCGAGCTCGAGCCGGGCCTCGTCGAAGTCGGCCCGCGCGCCTCGCTCGGGGGTGATGCTGATGTCGAGCGGCGAGATTCCCTCCTCGCGCACCTTGGCGAAGACCTGGCAGAGGTACTCGACCAGCCCGCTCACCCTTCCCTCGCCGGTGAAGTTGAGCTCGCGGCAGAGATCGACCACCGGGTCCTCGCCGGCCTCCACCGCGTCGAGCACCAGCCGCTGGGCGACGTCGTGTACCAGCGCCGCGGCGTCGCGCTCTTCGAGGAGGCGGAACGCCGGGTCGACGCCGAAACCGCCCGGCGCCCGGCGCAAAAGCTGCACGCACAGGCCATGGAAGGTGCCGATGATGGCGCTGCCGAGATCGTCGCGGATGCGCCGCCACGTCTCCCGCGGCGGGAACGGCCGGTCCAGCTGGGCGAAGGTGGTGCGAAGCTCCTTCTCGTGGGTTGGGGAGGCGTCTCCGTTCGCCAGCGGCTCCAGGCGCGCCCGGAGACGCGCCAAGAGCTCAGCGGCCGCCTTGTCGGTGAACGTCAACAGGCACAGCTGCGAGCATTGGATCGGCTCGCCGCTGGGGCGCGCTCCGGAGAGCAGGTGCAGGCAGATGGTGACCAGGTTGTAGGTCTTGCCCGCGCCTGCTCCGGCCATGAGCGCGAGGTTGCGATCGAGCGAGAGCGACTCGTCGAGCGGCACCAGGACGGGCGCATCGTTCTCCTCGTGCACGCGGTCGCGACGGCGCCCGCCCGCGTCTTTTTCGACGCGGAACAACTCGGCGATCTGCGCGGGAGTGAGCGGCCGAGGTCGCGCCGTCTCCGGAGCGACGCCCGGAGCCGGCGGGGATGCTGGTGTCGGTGCCTCCAGTATTTCGTTGGTGATGAGCTCGAGCCGCCTCGCGCCGCCGAGCGGTGGAGGCGGAGGCGGGGGTGGATCCAGCCCACCGATCAGATGCGGCGAATCCGGTGCGTCGCCGCCGCGTACGACCCTGAGCGGAGTCGGTGCCACCGGCGGGCCGTGAGTCATCGGCAGCGGCGGTGGAGGCGGCGGAGCATCGAAGGGGCGCGAGCTGCGGCGCAAAGCGGGCTCTTGCGGCCGGTTGGTCGCTCGATCGGCCGCTGCAGCCGAATCGACACGCTGGCCTGCACGCGAACGTTCGTCGTCGGCGGGGCTCGTCGGGCTGATTCGAGCACTGCGCCCGGGAGTACCGTCGCGCCCTCTCGCACCTCCCTCGGTCGGGAGGGCGGAGTCTGCGCGCTGAAGCGGACCGTGCGTTTCTTCGGCCTGGCGCGTCGCGTCCCCCTCAGGCGTTCGCGGCGATGCGGAAGGGGCGGCGGCGCTGCGCCCGCGAAGCGACTGGGGCTCCGTCAGCGGCGGCGGAGGCGCGGGAGCAGGCGCGAGCGGCCGCGGTCCGACCGCCGGCTTCGGAACGGCGCTCGCCTCGCCGGCCTTCAACGGCGCGCTTTTCGGCGCGTCGAGCAATGGCAGCAGCAACTGGCGATCGTCGGATCCTCTACGCCGAGCCATCGCCCCCCTCCTGGAAGCGCCGCTCGGTGATGCGACAGACCGCCCGATAGGCGCAGTGGACGCAGTCCTCGGGCCGTGCGGGAAACTTGCCCTCGCGCAGGCCCTTCAGCAGCGCGTGTACCGCGTTCGGCAGATTCTTCTG
>FWPU01003967.1_pt1 | contig 35631 bp, 24 predicted proteins | sample 2228361 | NCBI WGS metagenome assembly FWPU01 (sample SAMEA103939777, study PRJEB20133) | metagenome
CATTATTTTCATTCATATCAATGAGCGTCATGTAGAGATAAGGAGAATATGGATAAGGTATCTGGTCATTTTGACGCTCTCGCAAAGAATGGAACAGGTAATACTTGTTTTCACTTGAAGGAACAGGTAAAATCAAAGCCCCCTGCTGCACGATATATCCCTCATTGTACCAATCCCAGGCCACCTCCCCCGGATTGAGGCTATCGCCGTTTTCCATGACCTGGTGCTGGGCATTGACCACCACGATGCCGTTGGTGTAAAACAGCAGATTGCCCGTGCTGTCGGATATGCTGGCGTTGGTGAGGTCGAACTTGATGCTTGCTTCTTCGATTTTCGATACAGTCGGTGGTTCTGTGTTGAAATCGAGCCCTGAAATACCGTGGCTTGGGTGAGGACCTGAAACAATATATCCAAACAACCAATTGTAGTCGTGCTTTTGTGCGAATATATCGGTAGCGCCAAAGGTCAAAATCAATGCAATCAGTAACGACTTTTTCATGGAATATATGAATTGAAAAATGGGGAAAGCGGCACCAAGCCGCTTCCCCAAAGATGTGTTTTGATTTATTTCACCAGTGCCATGCGGATGACGAGTTGCACATTCGCATCGGCGGTGAATCGGCAGAAGTAAACGCCATTGGGTAGGCGTGAAAGGTCGAGGGTGCGTTGGGTTTCACCTTTGGTTTTTTGCTCGAAAACGAGTTTTCCGTTCAGGTCGCTTACGAGTAATTCCCCACGCTCATGTGCCGGTAAAATAACCGTAAACACTCCCTTTCCTGGGTTGGGGAAGACCTTCAGTCGGTCCGAAGGAGAACTGCCGTCAGCCGTGGCATTGCGGCTCCCGACACTTTGACAATTCACCACATCATCCCCGAAGTCATAGTCACCCACGAGGCTCAGGAGTCCCCGTGCCCGGAACACGGCGGTGCCGCCCGTGAGCGGGCACTGGTAGGCGATGGATTCGAGGGTGGCTTGTTTATTTTCAAAAAATATCATAGCAGCATTTTTTATTACCATACGACGATTTTCCCTACCCCCAACATACGCCCCTCCTGCCACAGCTGCCAGGCGTACACCCCACCGGCCCAGCCCGACACATCGAAAAACAGCTGTCTGTCCCCGGCCCGGCTGAGCATGCGGTACACCTCCCGGCCCAGGGCGTCGTACAAGACCAAACGAACGGGGCGGGGCGAAGGCTGCGGCAGCTCCACCACCACGCCGGAGCGGGCGGGGTTGGGCCAGACCTTGACGGCGGGAGCTTGCGGTTGGGATTCTTCGGTGGCATTGGGTGCATCCACGGTGACTTCCCGGCAGAAGGTGTCGCTGTCGTATTGGTTGCTGACGGTGAGGCAGACGAGGTAGGTGCCGGGGCTGTCGTATTTGTGCAGGGGGTCTTTGAGGCTGCTGGTACTTCCGTCGCCGAAGTCCCAGAGCCAGTCGGTGGGCTGGTAGAAGCTGTTGTCGGTGAAGATGACCCGCAGGCTGTTGCTGCTGTCCACGGCATGGCGGAAGCCCGCCAGGGGGTGGTTGTCCAGCCCCAGGCTGTCGCAGGGCGAGCCGTCGAGGGGGCCGAGGCGGTAGTGCGGCACATTGGGGATGGTGCGGAAGGTCCATGCCGGCAGCTTGATGGCGTGCTGACGCACCTCGCAGGCCGTGCCGCCCCGGTTGGGGTATTCGATGACGTGCAGGTGGCGGGAACTGCCCGCCGAGTGGATGTAAATGCGTCCGTCTGGACCAAGCATGGCCCCGCTGAAGGTCATGGGAAACCAAGGCTCACCATTCGACAGACTGTCCCTGAACCCATCACTTACCGCCACGATGGTCTTGGTGGCTTCCACGTCGGGCGCCGTGACGTCGAACTGATAGACCAGTTCCTGGCTGCTCACATACATGTAGCGGCTGTCGGGCGAGAAGGCGATGCCGCCCACGCCGGCGGTGTCGCTCAGGGGAATGTGGAGCTGGTTGCTGAGCAGGCCCGTGCAGCGGTCGAAGTCGTACAGCCGCACGAAATGCCCCACGGGCAAACCCCGGATGTCGTGCCGGGCATATTTGGTGCCGTCGGGGGAGAAGGCACCAAACCCCACCGAAGCTTTACCATATCCAGCTACCGGATGAACATACTGGATACCTTGGTAAATTATCCCTCCTGGATTTACAAGGAAGGTGTGATAACCATAGCGATTTTGTTCGGGAAACAACACCCACCAATCTCTTCCATTTCCGTGTTTGACGCCAACAATTTTACTGACATCCAGCGTATCGGCAACCAGAACCACATTTTTTTCCAAAACCTTTCCCTGTCCATTGTTGTGATATGGGTTGACCAATGAATAAAGAAAAGAAGAACAGAAAGTTGAAGGGATATTGCTTTGAGGATATTCCCTCACCGCATGAAAAATATAAAACAGGCTATCCGACGACGGTTTGGGCAGGATGAGAGCCCCCTGGTTCATTGGGTACCCCTCATTGTAAAAGTCCCAGGCCACCTCCCCCGGATTGAGGCTATCGCCGTTTTCCATGACCTGGTGCTGGGCATTGACCACCACGATGCCGTTGGTGTAAAACAGCAGATTGCCCGTGCTGTCGGATATGCTGGCGTTGGTGAGGTCGAATTCCAGAGGAGGGTTTCCTATCAGGGAAATGGATGGAGCTTCCGTTTCGAAATCCAGCAAAATAAGTCCTACATTGTCATCTCCTCCAAATAACCAGTTGTAATCATGTTTTTGTGCAGTGAGAATGACCGGAAAAGAAAAGATGAGCAAATAGAGCGTGAAAAATCCTTTCATGAGCAACGTATGAAGAGAAATGGTGGGATGCGTACACACCCCACCATTATCAGGTTAATTAATTACTTGAGCAACACGAATTTGGCGATGAGTGGAGGAACGTTGCGTCTGTGAACCTTGCACAGGTAAATTCCCCGTGGGAGTTCAGAAACATCCATTCGAAGGCTTGTCTGTTCAGGGGTTTGAACTTCCCGGACCACCATGCCCGAGACGTCCAACAGTTGAAGCCGACTGTAGTCTCCATTGCTTCCGTTCGGCAGCACCACGGTTATTTCAGTGCTTGCTGGGTTGGGATAAATCAGCAGACTGCTTTCCTCCATCTCATTCGCTGAAGAACCATCAGCAGAGCGATTTCTCACTTCCTGGCAGTTTACCACATCATCCCCGAAGTCGTAGTCACCCACGAGGCTCAGGAGTCCCCGTGCCCGGAACACGGCGGTGCCGCCCGTGAGCGGGCACTGGTAGGCGATGGTTTCGAGGGTGGCTTGCTGCAGGGAGTCGAAGCTATAGACACCGGAGGCGATGGTGTTCAGGAAGATGTCGTTGACTGTCTGCTCGTTGACTTCGAAAAGATAACTGGCGGGGATGGCAGCGTTTTGCGCAGCCAGTTGAGCAGCTTCAACCGTGCGTGCGGTTTGGATGAGGTCGAGCAGGCTGTCCTGCACCTGCGTGAGGCTGTCGAGTGCCTGCAGAGTAGCCAGCCGCTGATCGAGGAGGTCGAGGCTGTCCTGCCCGCTCGACTGGGCGATGAGGCTGTCGAGCAGCATGACCTGTGCCAGGCTGTCGGCGATGGCGGCATCGTTGGCTGCCAGTTCGGCCGAGTCGGCCGGGGCGGGTACGAAGAGGGCGGCAAGGGCTTGCTCCATTTGCACCAGCATGCCCACCGGTTCGTTGCTTTTCTGGTTGTAGAAGCTGTCGAGCACCGAGCCGGCTTGCACCAGTTGCGGATTGCGCAGCAGCTTGCGGTAGAGGTAGCGCTCGGCCAGATAGCGACTTTCCGGGCTACCCGTGGTACCGCCGGCTATGTCGAGATCGATGTCGTGTATCTGCGGGTCCTCCCCAGTGAATTCATCCACCGGGCAGGCGTTCAGGGAAAGGCAAAAGGTGTTGGGAGTGCCTGACTCAGGGTCGAAAAAGTGCGTCTGTAACACCCCCGGCTCCACGCTCACGCTGGGCGGGTGGTAGGGCGGTGTGGTGGTGTGGACGGTGAATTTTGACTTTTGAACTTCTGTACTCACATTCGACTCATGCCTTGCTCCTGCACCGGTGTAGTTGCCAATCCATCGGTTGCCGGTGTGGTGTTGTTGTCCGAGCACGCCGGGGTTTGTGGGGTTGCCATCGATGCGCAGGCCCCAAGTGTGGTTGCCGATGGAGGTGCCGATGAAGTTATCGGGGCTGTGTCCGCCCATCAAGACATACACGCCGTTTTCGGTGTTGCCGATTTTGTTGCAGCGCCAGGCGGTGTTTTCTGCATCCCAGGCCCTAACGGCCGTGCCTGATGTGGGGTCCAAACCTGTGATGTCATTGCACTGAAGGATGTTGTCATGGCTGCCTTGGAGGTTCAATCCGGTCATGGAGGTGCCGTTGCCAAAGGCCTGCACGGTATTGTTTCGAATGCGGACCTGGTTCAGCGTCAGTACGCCAATACCCTGTTGATCGGGTTCGTGGAGGTTCACCTGATTGCTATTGGAACCAAAAATGAAGCCCGCTGCCGGTGTGGTTCCCTCACCGGTCATTTGAATACCTATGGCTCCGGAAGCAATCAAATCCACTGTGTTACCGGATACGTTCATCAATGTCATTGGATTTATTCCAGATGTGCCAATACCCAGGATATTTGCCTCTATGGAATTGCTGAAGACATTCATACGATTGCGGGCAAACAATGATCTGACTCCGATGCCCATTTGCAGCATGTTGTTGTTCCGGATGCCATCCACTGCCATGCCACAGGATAAAATACCAATGGTGCAGTTTTGAAAGGAAGGGGTGCCGGTTTCTCCAAAGCCCTGAACGGTCAGCCTGCGGCTCCCGTTCACTGCCTGGGCCCAGATACCGTAACCTTCCAAGAAGCCGTATTCATTCATGTCGAGTATGTCAATGAACTGAGCACCTCTCACCGTAAGGTGGGCTCCGATGGTTATGATGCCGTTACGCAGGTTTACGAAGTAATTGGTACTGTATGCACCGAACGAAACGATGTCGAGGATATCCTGCCCAATGGTGTAAATTCCGGCATAGGACCAGGTGCCGTCGTTGGGATCATTTGGATCGTAGTGGGGTTTGAGGGGCAAGTATCCGTCCACCCTGTTACCAGAATATTGATCTAAAAAGAAGAAACCCGACGGGTCATTGTAATAAAGAGAAATGTAATTCCTTCTGAAAGCGTTACCTGATAATTCGATTTTGGCCCGAGGAAGAGGGTGAACGGCATATTGCCCGTCTTCAATGATACTCCGTGAAATGGTGAGTTTTCCATCCAGCTCCACCGTAATGCTTTTCCAGCGTTCTTCACATCCTCTGACATGCGTTTGCTTGATATTGAGCTGATTCATCATTCCCACTTTTATTTCAGCACCAGGCGTCATGCAGATTTTGGAGCCCTCAGGAAAATCGTATGAAGCCACGTCAATGACCAATGTTCCTTGTATGGTCAGGTTGAGAGGGCTGGTAGGCATTGCAGGCAAGGTGCCTGGAATCAAGCCCGAGATCGGGGTTTCCTGCCCGGGAGTTCCAATCACGATACTACCCGATGGACAATTACATCCCATCGATGAGCAATCATCAACCGTAAAAAAGAACTCCCGGTTGAATTGGTATTGATGCCCACAATTATCGCTTGCTATTGCAAAGGTGGAAAAACTGAGGTTTGAGTTTGGGTTCACTTTGGTATCGATCTGAAGATAAAGCGTGAGGTTTACACATTCCCCAGGAGCTAAATCCTCAACAATTCCAATTCCTCCCGGGAAATCGGGATTGTAGGAAAACAAGGTCAATCCCGGACTGTTGGTCAGATCCGGCTTCAGCGTAACATCGATGGAATTGGCAGCCACAGCGATATTACAAACGGTGTAATTTACTATCGCAATATCTCCAGGACAAGCAGAGGTTATATCAGCATCCACGGAAGTATTCTGGGTACAATCAGCAATGACAGACAAATCATCCAGATAGACATTGGCGCTGTAGGCAGTGCCTTCGTTCAGGTTCTGAATCCAGATGTAGTTGATAGGAACATTTATGGTGCCAGACAGTGAGATGGGGTCGTTCGGGAAAACCACATTTCCCTGAGGGCAACTGGTGGGCACATTGATCTGGCCAAGGCATAGTCCAATGGGCGTGTTTGAGTTGTCATACAAAATTTCATCGCAGGGTACGTTTGCCGGCAGTTGTAACCCATTGGGTAGTGAGGTAAGGCCATAAATAGCAAGTGGTATTTGTTGGATTTGCGGATCATTGGCGTTGGCGCAAGCCTTGAACGCCACTGTCAGTGAACATCCACATGATTTATCGCCGCCAATCGCAAAAGTACATGGATGGACAGGGCGGCATATCGGCACAAGCACGTTTTCAGGACTCCCCTGGGTGGAAGCAATGAATCGCAGGTATTGGTTGTTGTTTCCCGAAAGAATGTCAACCGTGTTTTCCGTCGCTGAGCCCGACAGGATGATCTGTTGATTATACGGAGAAACGAAGGCAGGATAGTATCCATTGAGTGATGGAGTAAACCCCTCGAAATCCCCAAAATTCACCAGGTTGCATTCAGATGTACACACGGTCGGATCGATCGGCACAGTGTCGAAGCACTCCTCCATCTCAGTCAAAAGCGGGGGGGGGGGGGGAAAAAAATCGCCAAAATAGCGATGGCAATGCCTGTGAATGAAAACAGGTGGTGAGAACCACCGGGCCTGAATGGTGAAAACCTTTTCATGACGTAACGGTTTTTGGCCTTTTTTCTCCAACATTCCTATCTAGCGGAATCCTGGCAGAATTCGAGGCGGTTGAACAATTGTGAATAGAAGCTTGACAGCCAGGGATTGGGTGTTTTCTTCGTTCCAGTTTCGGAATTTCCGATCGATGTTTGGAGTCGGGCTCTATGGGGAAGGGTTCAAAGAGGCGTTTTCGATCACGTGGCCAAAGGTAGAACTTGCACGCTAAAAATGCAAGCACGGTGCTGGGCAATTGGCATTTCGGATGCACCGGCGGGGATGTGAGGCACTGGTCTTGTAAGTCTTTGGCGATCACCACCCAGCTGTGGCAGGAGCTTTCGATAGAAATCCGCTCTTGGGGGGGGGCGGGTTCCACGACCTGGATGTTGCCGACTGCCGAGCCTTTGCTGTGGCAGCGATTTGGCCATTCACCACTGCAGGGATTTTTCTCAAACCCTCCACATACACTTTTATACCCATTTCGAAGTAGTTTGGGAAAATCAGAGCCTTAAAACTCAGCAGGTGGTGGGAGTTTGGTCGGCTTCGCCGCCCAAACCACTTCGTTTTGAGTATAGCAGTGCGCTTGTGGCGCATGCAGGCCACCCGGCAAGGGGAGGCGGGCTCAGCGGATGACGGTGACACTGCCGGTTTTGAAGTCCTCTTTTCCTTCGCAGCGGAAGTGGATTTTGTACAGGTACACGCCGGGGTTGACGGGGTCGCCGCGGTAGGTGCCATCCCATTTCACGAGGGGGTCGGTGGTGGAGAAAACGACGTTGCCCCAGCGGTCATAGATTTCGAAGCTGATCAGCTCGCCCACGACATAGGGGTTGCTGATGCCGAATCCGTCGTTGAGGAAATCGCCGTTGGGAGTGAATGCGTTGGGCAGCAACACGTCGGTACAGCTGACGTCGGTAGGGTCGATGACCGTGACGAGAATGGAGTCGGAGATGATGCAATGCTGGTCCTCCATTTGGAGAACGTAGGTGGTGGTTACATCGGGCGTCAGCAGAGGTGTAGGGCTGGAGGGGTTGTCCACTCCGGTGGCGGGTTTCCAGGTGAATCCGGTGGCACAGGTGCTGGTCAGTGAAATAGAGACGGAATTACCCTTGAAGATGATGGTATCCTTTTTCCCGTCGATGCGCAGGCCCGTGGCGATCTGGTCGGGTCGCAGGTAAAGGGCCCTGACTTCCTCGCGTTTGAGAGCCCTGCTGTAGAGGCGGATCTCGTCGATGAAGCCCTGGAAGTCTTCGCTGAGCAGGCAGTCGCTGTGGCCCACGATGAGGGGTTCGCCGTTGGAGAGGTTGACGCGCTGGGAGCCGGGCGAGACGACCCGGCGCACTTCTTCCCCATTGACGTAGAGGATCGTTTCACCGCCGCGGCGCACCACCACGATATGGTACCAGCACGAATAAGGCAGCACGAAGGAAAGCGAACCCGCAATGCTGCTGCTTTCGGAGAGGTTCACGAAGAGGGTGCGAGTACCCGTGTTGTAGCTGATGTTGAAAGCGTTGTCGGGGCCACAATCGACCATCTTGTTGAAAAGTGTCATGGTCTTGTTGGCGCTGGTGGTGGTCTTGAAATAAAAGCTGAGGGAAAAATCGACGGTTCTGAACGCCTTGTCGATCTCTGATCCAAAGACGTAAAACCAGTCGTCGTCGCCGTCGAAGCGCAGGGAATTGCCGCTGACCCCACAGACACAGCTGAGGTCGCCGTTGGTAAATGTCTGCACGTTGGGGTCTCCGTACTCGTCGGTGATGGCACAGCCTACCTTGTCGAAGCTGAACCAGGCGGTGAGGTTGGTTTCGAGCTGTGCCATGAGGCTATGGCTGCACAACAGGAAGAAGAGGATCAGTTTTTTCATCATGTGGAAAATGGACATCGGTTTGCGGAAGCTCCCCAGAAACGCCTACCGCGACTGGGTATTTTCAAAATGGACAGGCCTAACGGATCAGCCCAGGAGGTTGCCAAAACCGGGAGGCAGCATGGACTCGAGTATTCGCTTTCCTTCCTGGCGTTCGAGTTCCATGGCCTGTTGCACGGCTTCATTTACGGCAACGATGATGAGGTCGAGTACCTGCTCGCGATCTTGCCAGTCGATTTTCTCATCGTCGATTCGCAGGTCGAGCAGGAGCGCCTTGCCATTGACTACGGCAGTGACAGCGCCGTTGCCGGCAGAGGCTTCTATGCGCTGCTGTTCGAGCTTTTGCTGCAGCTGCTGGTTCTGATTTTTGAGGTTGTTCAACAGGTCTCCAAACACAGGTCGAGGCTTTGATGAATGGAATGAGTTTCAGCGAGTCGTTGCGAAGGCGCAAAGGTAAGCGCTTTCCCTGTGCTGCCGCGGTTGCTGAAGTCGTTGCGGAGGCACCATGCTCACGCAGTCGATTTCGGCCCTGTCGATGGGATAGCGGGCATACAATGCCGCCACTTCGGCACCCGTCAGAGCCCGGTCATAGATGCGCAGTTCATCGAGCACACCCCGAAAACGGCGCAGCCGCCCGCTGGCATCGCAGGGGCTATCGGCAAAGGCAAGCAGGGCATCATTGCCGATGTCCACGCCACGGCAGAGTCTGCCTTGCCCGCGCAGGTTGCCGTTGATATAGGTCCAGGCGCGGGTGCCTTCGCGCACCACGGCAAAATGCATCCATCCCGTGCCATCCAGTTCTGCTTCGAGGTTGCGCAGATACACGAATTCGTCTTCAATGAGGTCGGTATCGATGCGCTGCAAAGAGCTGTTGAGGCGGATATCGAATACGTGGTTACTGTCGCAGGCTTCTCGCTTGGCGAGTAATTGCTGGGGAAAGGTGAAATGCCCTGTGGGTTTGATGTAAAAACTGACGGTGAAGTCGGAGGTGTTGAAAAAGCGGTTGACATAGCCCTCGAACACGATGTAGTCGTCGTCACCGTCGAGCAGCAGGGCGTCGTCTTCCACACCACAGTGGCAGCCAGGATCACCGTACAAGACGCCGTGGGAGCCGTTGCCCGAGTCGTCGCGGGCATTGCACTCGTTGAAGGAGTAGTAGGCCACCAACCCCGTTTCCAGGTTGGCCGGTGGCCTGAGAGCGGCCGCCAGTTGAAGCAGACAAAGACCGAAAAATGCAAGCAAGTTCCTCATGACAAGACTTTTAGAATTTTAGGATGGCTCCGGGTATTCACATTGCTGGGGTTCCATCTTGGCATGGTGAGGCGTGAGGCGTGACGCGTGACACGTGACACGTGACGCGTGACACGTGACGCGTGACACGTGACGCGTGACACGTGACGCGTGACACGTGACGCGTGACACGTGACACGTGGCGGGTGATTACCAAAAGGGAGGTGACAAATTCGACGGATGCCTCTCATCCTCATCCCTTGCCCTTCAAATCGCTCCTGCAAGATGCGCTTTGGGCCATACAAATGCCAATTTCCGAAAATAAAAGTTGCTAATTCGCACACCAGCCCGCCCATGCTAACCGACACCGCAGGTACACAGGCTGCACCAGGCATACACTCAACCCATAGCCCATGACCCTCGAGGAACTGTACGACCCCGAACACTTCAGACAGGCTGCCCACCGCATCGTGGATTTGCTGGCTGACTATCTCGCAGCCCTCAGGCTGGATCCATCCGCCCAAAAAGTACTGGATTTCAACGATCCGGATACTTGCTACGAAGAGGCTCTGCGCCTTTGGAACGACCCTTCCCCCGCTTCACTTGACGAGGCCCTCGCAGTGTTTCTTCGAAAAATCACCCGCATGCACCACCCCCATTATTTGGGCCATCAAACCAGTGTGGTGGCACCACCGGCCGCACTGGCCGAGCTGGTGGGTGCCCTACTCGACCCAGGCATGGGCGTTTTCGAACAAGGCACCTTGGGCGTGGCGCTCGAACGCATCATCGCAGAAAAACTGGCAGGCCTGGCTGGGTGGGGCGCGCAGGCCGGCGGATTCCTCACCTCCGGTGGCACCCTCGGCAACCTCACCGCCTTGCTCTGCGCCCGACAAGTCATGACCGATGGGGTGGCCTGGTCCTACGGCACCTCCTCCCAACCCCTGGCCTTCATGGCTTCGGCCCAGGCGCATTACTCTGTTGACAGGGCCGTGCGCACCATGGGGCTGGGGGCTCAGGGGCTCATCAGCGTGCCCACCAACGACCGCTATCAGCTCGAGGCCGACAAGCTGGAACCCCTCTACCAACAAGCCACCGAACGGGGCATCCGCATCATCGGCGTGGTGGCGAGCAGCTGTTCAACGGCCACCGGCAGCTTCGACCCCCTGCCCGCCATCGCCGATTTTTGTGAAAAACACAAGCTCTGGCTACACGTCGATGGTGCCCACGGCGCCTGTGTCCTTTTTTCCAAAAAACACCGCCATCTCCTGGAAGGCATCGAGCGGGCGGATTCCTTCATCCTCGATTTTCACAAAATGCTCATGACACCCAAACTGGCCACGGCCGTGGTTTTCCGCAACAACGACAGCGGTTTCCGCACCTTTTCCCAACAGGCTTCCTACCTGTGGCAGGCTGATGAAGCCCCTGAGTGGTACAACCTCGGCAAGCGCACCTTCGAGCTCACCAAGAGCTTCATGAGCATCCGCATCTATGCCTTGTGGCGGGTCTATGGAGAACGCATTTTCGAGGAAAACACCGACAGGTTGTTCGAGCTGGCCTCGCACTTCAACGAATTGCTGCAGCGAGCGCCGGATTTCGACACTGCCATCCCCCACCCCCAGGCAAACATCCTGTGCTTCCGGCATTGCCCGCCCGGTTTGGACCACTCCCGGCTGGATCACCTCCAGGTGGCTTTGCGAGAAAAGCTCGTCAGAGAGGGAAAATGGTTCGTCGTAGGCACCCGGCTGGCGGGGCGGCAATGGTTGCGCACCACGTTGATGAACCCCTTTACAGCGGTTGTCGACTTGGTAGCCTTGTTGGATGACATCCGGCGTGCAGCTGCCGACATCATCGCTTCAGCAGGCGGAACCGACGCAAAAGCCGATCGTGGGTCTGGTCGCGAATCAAGATGAGGTAGCGGCCTGGGGACACACGTTCCACATAGAGTGACCGCAAGTACTCGCCTGGGCGCTGACGGGGCAACTCCTGGGAATGCACCACCCGTTTGTCCGTATCGATGATGCGGATGATCACATCGCAGGGCTCCACGACGGTGAATTTGACTTTCACCTCACCCGTCATGGGATCGGCCATGAGCATGGGGCTGTCTTCCCAATTTTCGGTTTCGTCCTGCAAGGAGGGTTTGAAGGCCTGCCCATGCTGTGGTTGTGGCGCCTGCTGAATGACGGCCCGGGCGGCGAACAACTCGTCATCTGGTGGTGTGACAGGCGTGCGGAATCGCTCCAGGACGATCACCTGTCCGGTGGGTGGATTCCAAAGCGACAGGCCGGGAGGCGGCAGGAAAATGTCGTGGGGTGAAACGGAGGCCACGTGGGCGGCACCGTCGGTGAGTACGAAGCGTACCTCGATGCGGTTTTTGTCCACAAATATCCAATTGAACTGGTTGAAACTGCCCATGGCTCGGGTCCAACTTCGGGGGTGGTCGGCGTCGCGTAAAGGGGCTCCCCAGCCGCCTTCGCCGAGGTACACCGTGCCGTTGATATCGTCGCGCACGAAGCCGTCGTCGCCCTCGTCGCCACGGGCTGGGCGGATGGGCCAGGTGGCTTTGGCCACGTGGGCGTCGCATTCGATGGCAAGGTCAACCCCGTATCGTTCGAACAGAGGTGCCCAGTGTACGACCAAGTCGTTTTTGTTCACCTTGCGCGAGGTGTGGGGCCGCATGGGGTGATGGTATTGTGCGATTTTCCACCTGACGGCAGCGTTGGCGCGCAAATCGGCCTCCAGCCATTGGCGCTGCTCGGCTCCTGCCGGCATCATGCTGTTGAGTGTGTAAACCCGGAGCAGATCACCACCGATGTTGAAAGCATACCAAGCGTTGGGGAATGGCAGGTCGAACACATCGACCAGGGTTTGATTGCTGGCTTCGTGGTTGCCGCGGGCGGGCACGATCGGAGTCAGGCGGCCGTCGTCGCTGATGGTGAGCTGCCAGTCGTCCATCCACCACACCCATTGTTCGTCGAAATCGTCTCGGGTAAAATCCCCGTCGAAGAGCACGCAATGAGGTCGGAGCTTGGCCACGAGCAAGTTGGCATTGCAGCGGGCTTCGCGAAAATTCCTCGAATCTCCACCTGCTATGATGGAAAGTCGGTGATCGGCGGTGGCCGGTGCCGTAGTGAAAAAGAATCGCCGGCTGACGCCTTCGCTGTCGTAGATGACGAAATAATAAGTGGTGTTGGGCCTCAAACCCCGCAGACGAACGAAGTGATTGTTCATTCCCTTGGCTGGCCTGATGGCATCGGGCCGGGCATTGAAGGCGTAAGAGAACGCATTTTGCCCGCGGTCGGCCACGTCGTAGCAAAGCACCGGATCGGATCCCGATACCTGATCCCACCCGATGACTGCTGTAGTGGCAGGATCTGTGAACCACATCAGTCGGAAGCGCTCGGCCCTGGCATGCAAGACCCCGTAGAGCAACAGGCTGATCAGCCCCGTGAGCAGTGTCTTCGACTTCATCTTACTTTGGGAGTTTGGGTAAAAGTAGTCCTCAAACGGCACTTCTGCGTGGATGTTTTTGCCACACCATGGAAATCTGGCTGAGGGGCGTGAAGTGTGACGCGTGACGAGTTGGGCCGATGGATGTGCCGAGGATGCGGGCCGCACCCCATTCCCGCCTATTCAACCTGTTCCTGTCCGTCCGAGGGGCCCTATCCGTCTGGACAGGCGGTGGGGGGGGGGACAGACGGGCTTCGCACAGGAAGGCCGCGCAAGCTCTTTTCTAATCCGCTGAATTTTTGGCCGCCTGTCTATCTGCCGGGCAGGCTTGGTCCCTTGGCTCCAGGGTCTGTGGAGACATTTCGCAGTGGCCTCCGAGTGTACAATTTCGTCGATCCAAATATCATCCACGTTCACCGTCGGCCATTGTCGTAACTTAGCGCCGCCGAGCCGAAAGCCCATCGAGACGAGCCTCTCGTGCTTTGCGAGCACCGGCGACATTCCTCAGCACACTTCCACCACAGCCAAACCGAAATGCAAGACACCATCGTTTTTCAGCTCATCCAAAAAGAACTGGAGCGCCAGCGCAAAGGCATCGAACTCATCGCCAGCGAAAACTTCACCAGCCCGGCCGTGCTCCAGGCCATGGGTTCCTGTCTCACCAACAAATACGCCGAGGGCTATCCGGGCAAACGCTACTACGGCGGCTGCGAAGTGGTCGATGAAATCGAGAACCTTGCCATCGACCGCCTCTGCGAACTCTTCGGTGCCGAATACGCCAACGTGCAACCCCACGCTGGCAGCCAGGCCAACGCCGCCGTCTATCTCAGCGTGCTCCAACCTGGCGACAAAATCATGGGACTCAACTTGGCCCACGGCGGCCACCTTTCCCATGGCTCTCCCGTCAACTACTCTGGCCTCGTCTATCAAACCGTCTTTTACGGCGTCAACCCCGATACCGGCTTGATCGACATGGACGAGGTGGAGGAAATTGCTGTGCGCGAGCGCCCCAAGCTCATCATTTGTGGCGCCTCGGCTTACAGCCGCGACTGGGACTACGCCCGCTTCCGCCAGATTGCCGACAAAGTGGGAGCCCTGCTCATGGCCGACATCGCCCACCCCGCCGGCCTCATTGCTGCTGGCCTGCTCAACAGCCCCATGGAGCATTGCCACATAGTCACGTCCACCACCCATAAAACTTTGCGCGGCCCGCGCGGCGGCATCATCATGATGGGCCGCAACTTCGACAACCCTTGGGGGCGCACCACCAAGAAAGGCACCCTGATCAAGATGGGTACCATCCTCAACAGTGGCGTATTCCCCGGCATGCAAGGTGGCCCGCTCGAACACGTCATCGCCGCCAAGGCCGTGGCTTTCCATGAAGCCCTGCAACCCGCTTTCAAACTCTACTGCGAACAAGTGGTGCGCAACGCCCGAGCCATGGCACAGGCCTTCATCGACAAAGGCTACCACATCGTCTCTGGCGGCACCGACAACCACCTCATGCTCATCGACCTGCGCTCCAAAGGAGTGACGGGCAAGCAAGCCGAAGAAGCCCTCGTCAAGGCTGACATCACCGTGAACAAAAACATGGTGCCCTTCGATGATCGATCCCCGTTCGTCACCTCCGGCATCCGCATAGGCACCGCCGCCATCACCACGCGCGGATTTACCGAAGCCGATTGCCTGCAGGTCGTCGAGTGGATGGATGCCATCATTACGCAGCCTGACGACGAAGCGCTCATCGCTGACATCCGCCAGAAGGTCAACGCATTTACTGAGCGTTTCCCGCTTTACCAAACCGCAGATCGAGCCCTCGCCTGAGGACAAATCCCTCCCGCGTGAACAACGGCAACACCTACACCATTCATCTGCCCCAGTTCGAAGGCCCCTTCGACCTGTTGCTGTTTTTCATCGAACGCGACGAACTCGACATCAACGACATCCCGATCGCCAAAATCACGGATGATTTTCTGGCCTACATCCGCCACATGGAGGCCATGAACATCGACCTTGCCAGCGAATTCATACTCGTGGCGGCCACCCTTTGCCGCATCAAGGCCCGCATGTTGCTGCCTCGCAAACCCGTCGATGAAGAAGGAAACGAAATAGACCCCCGACAGGAATTGGTGCAGCGCCTGCTGGAGTACAAACGCTACAAGAGCGTGCTCGACGACATGCGCATGCTCGAGGAACAGCGCGCCCAGCGCGAATATCGCGGCAACGTCAGCCGGGAATTGCGCAAGATTGCCTCCGTCGCCCTCGTCGATGCGGAGCTGGAGAGCCTCTCCCTGTTCCGCCTGCTCCAAACGTTCGAACGACTGGTACACCGCTTCGAACAAAACAAGCACCGGGTGGTGCATACGGTGGTGCGTTGGCCGTACACCATTGCCGAGAAACAGGAATACATCCTCGGCAAGGTCAGGCCCGGCCGCAAGACGAGTTTCAAGGCTCTGTTTTCAAAGGCAGAAAATCGCATGGAGGCCATCGTTATCTTCCTCGCCTTGCTCGAGCTGCTCAACCTCCAGAAAGTACACCTCATCCAGGGCGAAGGGCCCAACAACTTCTGGATCGAACCGGCCCTCGATGCCGATGCTTCGACGAAGTCCGAGGTCGCCGGAACTGATGAATCTCCCCCCGATGACACCTCAGGAGTCGAGTGATTTCCACAGTACGAAGCAGGCCCATGACCGGAACGGACGCCACCCTTGGGCGATGGCATCCATGCGCCGCACAAGCTCCTTCCCCGTCTCCGTCAATTGGTAGTGCATCGCCATGGCCTTTCGAATGCCAAGGTCATCGGTCGGAAATACATCGGGCCGCCCAAGGGTGAACATAAGCACCATCTCGGCCGTCCAGCGCCCTACCCCGCGTATTTGCGTCAGCGATTGGATGACTTGCTCATCGCTCATTTGCTCGAAATCCTCCTCTGGATGTAGGGCAAACCACTGGGCAGCAGCCAGCAAGTAAGCGCTTTTTTGGCGACTCAGGCCAGCCTCGCGCAAGGTGTCGGGGGAGGTGGCCAGCAGCTGAGCAGGAGGGGGGCAGGCACCGCCATACAAGGATATGAGGATATGAGGATATGAGGATTTGAGGATTTGAGGATTTGAGGATTTCCTGTCTGCCGCCCCGTCTGGCCGCCGGACAGGCAGGCAGGCCTGTCTGCCGCCAGGCAGGGAGGATATGAGAATATGAGGATTTGAGGATTTGAGGATTGAGTCCCCTGCAAAAAGTCATCAAGATGAAAATTATTTGGGCGCCCCCCTCGCCTTCTGCCGGCGTTCGCAAGCTCCGCCGGCAGTGCGGCTCGGGGCCGGGTGCTCTCGGGCTCCGCTATCGCTTCGGCCCTCGGCAGGCCGGGCACCAGTCTGATAGCCGTTTCGCATATCCCTGTCGGCACCTGTGTGCTCGCCGTCTCGCAGGAGCAGGCCTGCCTTCGGGCGCTCGCTAGCGCTCGCCCCTTCCGCCCCCTGGCGCAGACATCCTGCTCACTTGCACCGAAAGGCGTCCATAGGTCCAGCGACTGGCCGAGTGCACTTACGATTCCTTCTTACGGCAACTTTTTGCAGTGTACTCAGGATTTGAGGATTTCCTGCCTGCCCTGTCTGCCGCCCTGTCTTCCGACAGACAGGCAGGCAGGCAGGCTGGCTGGCTGGCTTTAAACAGGTCTGCCGACAGGCAGAGAGAAACCCAAGAGCGTCTGGCTACCCTGAAATGTATTCAGCCTGAATCACCGGAGCTATAATGATGAACATGTGAAAAAACCTCTGAAAATTTCATCAAAAAGGCCCCAGTCCGGCGAACCAGACCGAGGCCTACGAGAATCAAACATCACGTATATTCTTGACTCAACAACAGAAAAATGCTCAAAAAAGCGGGGGTAGAGCGTGGTCTAATATTTTAGATTGGTTGAGTGAAAAAAAAGGGGGTAGAGCGCTGGTCTATATTTTCAAAAATGAATTTTCAAAAAAAAGGGGGTAGAGCGGTCATTCGGTCATCGATGGGCTGGGAGTTGGGGTTTGTTTCAAAGCTCCATCTGGCCATGAGAAAAGCTGGGTGCCGGGATTCTCCATTTGGGCGGGAATCCCGGCCCAGATCAAAGCTATTTCCCATGGCTATGTTGTTCTTTCGGTCGTGGGATGGATGGCGAAGCGGGATGGGTGCCGGAGCAGGTTGAGTTTGAATGGCTTTACCACCGAGGGCTCTTTTCAGGATATCCAGCAGGGTGCTGACGAAAAGCATGGGTGTTCGTTCATTCATAGTGTTTGGTGTTTGTAGTAGGAAAGCGTTCGGGTGTTGGAGTGTATCCAGGGGAATCAGGCCAGCAGCGTGGTGGTGTAGAGAGGGTTGCGAAGTTCGGCGATGCGATCGTAGCGATTCTTCACGCTCAGTTCATCACCTTGATCGGCAGAGGTGGTGGCTACTTCGCTGTCGTCGGCAGCCTCAGTGGCAGGTTGGGCTTGGGTGATAGTAGCCTGGATGTTCACTCCACCATTGGGAAGATGGTTGTTGGAGGCAGAGGCAAAGGTGGCGAGGGAGAGAAGGCAGAAGGCGATGGTGAGTGCGAAGGTCTTCATGGTTATGTTCGATAGTTTTTGATTCGAAATTCGGGGGGCGAATTGGGATAATCGACCGAGTGTTTTTTCGGGCTGAGGGGGAGGAATTTCAATCTCGGGGGGAGGAGCTTTTTCTGAGGGGGGAGAGGGTGTTTGTCGTAATTGACGATGCAAATATAGGGGCGCACCGAACGCGTGTCAAGATTTCAAGCTCATTTTTTTTCGTAGAAAATTCATATTTCAATATCTAATCAAATCGCTGAAAGCCAAGCTTTTGATTCGAAAATCGAAAACGTAATCAACTGACAAAAAGCGCCTTCAATATTTCCAGTGCATTTCATTTCGAAACTAAATTTTTTTTCACCAGCCGTCCTTGGCGCAAATTTCGGGAACACTGACTGTCACCAACTGAATGAAATACAGAAATGCACATTTTTTTGTAGAAATTCCATGATCGTGACATGGCAATGTAGGTAAAGCCAGAGAGAAAATGCTTTATTTTTAATAAATATTGCCGCAGTCGGCGTGACGCAGATTCAGGGTGCCGCCATACGGGCAAGGATATATCCGATGGGGCTGGGATGGACGGGTTCGATCCGAGCATTTGGAAACAGGTATGTTTGCAGGAAAGAACAAGACATGAAAAGCATCCTGCTCAAAGACGTCCACATCGTCAATAGAGGCGCCATCACCCATGGCGACATCTACATCCGCAATGGCCGCATCGAACGCTGTGGCGGAATCATCGACGCCGCGGCCGACATCGAGATCGACGCAAATGGCCGCTATGCCCTGCCTGGAGTCATCGACGACCAGGTGCATTTTCGTGAACCTGGCCTGACCCACAAAGCCGAAATCTACACCGAGGCCAAAGCGGCCGTCGCCGGCGGGGTGACATCTTTCATGGAAATGCCCAACACAAAGCCCCCCACCCTGACGCAGCATTTGCTCGAGGAAAAATACCGGCGGGCAGCCGCGGTCTCCTTGGCTAATTACTCCTTTTACATGGGCGCTTCCAACGACAACCTCGAGGAAGTGCTTCGCACAGATGGGCGCCGGGTGTGTGGCGTGAAGGTGTTCATGGGCTCCAGCACCGGCAACATGTTGGTGGACGACGAACACACCCTCGAAGCCTTGTTCAGCCGATGCCCCTTGCTCATCGCCACCCATTGCGAAGACGAGAAAACCGTCCGGCAAAACGAAGCACGATACCGCCTCAGCTACGGCGACGACGTCCCCATCCACCTCCATCCCGAAATACGAAGTGTGGAGGCCTGCCTCAAGTCTTCGACGATCGCCGTCGAATTGGCTCGCCGCCATGGCACGCGGCTGCACATCCTGCACATCTCGACCCGCGACGAGTTGGGGCTCTTCTCCAACGACTTGCCGCTGGACCAAAAGCGCATCACCAGTGAGGCATGCGTACACCACCTGTGGTTCAACAGCGACGACTATCACCGACTCGGCACCCGCATCAAATGCAACCCAGCCATCAAATCGGCCGAGCATCAGCAAGCCCTCCTGCCCGCCCTGCTCGACGACCGCCTCGACGTGGTGGCTACCGACCACGCTCCTCACACGCTGGAGGAAAAACACCAGACCTATTTCAAGGCACCTTCCGGCCTGCCCTTGGTGCAACACCCCCTTTGCATCATGCTGGAGTTTTACCACCAGGGCAAAATCAGCCTGGCGCGCATCGTCGAAAAGATGTGTCACAATCCCGCCATCTGCTTCCGCATCGAAGACAGGGGGTTTCTCGATGAAGGCATGTGGGCCGACATTGTGCTGGTCGATTTGAACGCCCCGTGGACGGTATCACAGGAAAACCTATTCTACAAGTGCGGCTGGTCCCCTTTCGAAGGGTACACCTTCAAAAGCAGGGTGGTGAGCACTATCGTCAGCGGACACTTGGCCTGGCACGAGGGTCAATTCTTCGAAGACAAAAAAGGGGAAAGGTTGCAATTCAAACCCGGATGATGCTGGAAGGCCCTGGCTAATGCTTTTGCGTGCAGTGCGGTGTTGGACTCTGGAGCCGCGCATCCCTCAGGCTGCATGTGCTTTTCGGCGATGCCATCTCGAAAAGATCGCATCCATGAAGGCGAGCAATCCCAGGGTGATCACGAAAATCACGATGAATTCCATAGTGTTTTTCGGCAGCCTTTCGAGCCAGTCAGACAATGAGCGATAGAATGGCGAGGGCTCTGGAACGGCCCGCTGATGGAGCACCCAAATGATGAGAGACATGAACAGCAGCCAGGTTGCGCCGAGGAGACCCAGCCGGCGGAAATCGACCAGCGGTTGTAGCTGAGGCGTACGGCATACACGGTGCATCACCTTGGCCGTAAAGGCTGGGCTGGGTTTTTCGACAGGGGTTTCGCTCAAGGCTCGGTGCAAGCGCCTGATGAACTCGAGCTCCCTGCGGAGTGCCGGGTCGTTCGCCAAGTCAGCTTCGACGGCGGCTTTTTCGGCCGGGGTGCAGCGCCCCTCCACGTATTTCCAGAGGCGGGTTTCGTCGGTCATGTCAGGTGATCTATTTCCTTTTGCAGGGTTTGTTGCAATCGTTCTTTGAGGGCGGCCCTTGCTCGAAAGAGCTTCACCTTCACGTTGCTCTCGGTCAGGCCCGTTATTTCGCAAATTTCCTTCACGCTGAGTTCTTTGAAGTAGTAGAGCGTGAGCAGGGCGGCATCATCGGGTTTCAGTTGCGACATGGCCTGTTTGAGGTGATCGGCAAGGTCCCCCTCTGCCAGTCGCTGTTGGGGATCGGCCTGCTCGTCTGGAAGCTGCAGGGGATGGCCTGCATCGTCCAGAGTGGTGGTAGCCTTCTTTCTGCCTCGCACCCTATCGATGGCGGCGCGCCAGGCAATGCGGTAGAGCCAGGTTGAAAAAGCCGCCCGCCCTTCGAAAGTCGGCAACCCGCGCCATACTTTGACGAATACGTCCTGGGCTACTTCCTCGGCTTCCTCGCGATCGTTCAAAATGCGCATGGCGATGGTGAACACGTAGTCTTGGTATCTTTCGACGAGTAACTGGAATGCCTTTGCATCGCCGCGTGAGGCTGCCCGAACCCATTGTGTTTCTGCTGTCATGGCATGGGAGTTGGCTGCCGTCCACTACGCAAGCTTGGACGGTGGTTTGTGAATGGTGGTTACACGAAAGGGGTTCCTTCCCACCAAGTGGTGGGCATCGAGGGGAGAAATGGCCGTAGTCATTCCTTCAAAACCACGGGCTTTCCATGAAAGCTGACCTGGCAATCAGCGCAAGTACTTTGGTACACTGTGTCGGGGGAGGCGAGGTTTACAGATGCGCTATTTGAAAGCTGCAGCCGCGCTGTTTTCACATCGAAGTCTTCGGCATCCAGCTGCGCCTGATCACTTAGGCGGGCCTGCAGCTGCCGGCCTTTGCCACTCAGGTCTGCTTCGCATTCGCCGTCGAGGGTTAGGCGCAAATCGTCCACCTCGAGATCGGCGTAGAGATCCACTTCCCCGCTGCATGTAAGGTCGAGGGAGGCCAGTTTGAACCCCTCGACTTCCGCTTCGAAAGCATTGGCGAAAACCAGGCGCTCAACGGAGGGGAGCAAAACTTCTACCTCCACATCCTCATCGATGAGGGAATCATCGGCAGTAATTCGAAGCAAGCCATCCCGCTGTTCGAAGCGCACCCTGTCGCCGAACTCTTCTCCCCTGCTGATTTGCGCCACGGGGAAGGCTCCCCTTCTGATCAAAAAACTCACCGGCCCTCGACCTTCCACACTGCGAATGTCTTCGCCTATGTGAAAATGATCGTCCCTGCGCAGCTGGTCATAGCAGATGAGCCCCTCCGGCCCCATGTAGTAGAGGCCTTCCAGCATGCCACCCCAGGATCGGCAATGGTAATTGTCATCCCGGTCCAATTCCAAAATGGGGAGATCCCCCATGGATTTGAGCTCCAGCCACTTGCCTTCGGGAATGCGCAAGATGATGGTAGCGCGTTGGTTGCGCCACGCCGCACCCTGCCCAAGGACGATCCAGCTGGGCAAGTGAAGGGTATTCCCCTCCAGTGCGATGGGCAACTCGATGGCAGATGCCAGGCGCTCCGCCTTTTCCCTGTCACGCCCCCTGCTGCGGGTATCCACGAGGAGCTCGAAATCGTTGGAAGGTGATTTTTCCAGGCGCAGCTTCACCTGTCGGAGGACCAGCTTGTCACCGGAGGTGTAAAGCACATCTCCTATGTGAAGCCAAGATGGCTGGTAGGGGTTTTCCCCGATTAAAACCTGAAGGGTATCCGGGTTACCCCATTCCATAGGCAAGGCTTTGGAAATGGTGGATTCGACGGCAAAGTCATTGGCCACTTTGGAACCGACGAACATCAAACTCGCCACGTTGAGCAACCAAAAAGCCCACAGGCCTACGGCCCAGCGGGGCTGGAAATGAGCACGCAAGAAGAGCCGCATGATGGCCAACATGAGCATCAGCACCGGGATGCCTAATGCCAGCAACAGATTGATGGTGCCCAGGACGGTGAGCCAGTGTGCATCGGGCATGAGGTGGGATGTGAGAGGCATTCCAAAAAACACACCCGCGACCGTGATGATCCAAACGAGAGCCAGCGCCAACAACAGAGCCACGCCTATCACGAAGAGCAAGGGTCGGATGATGGCCGCAGCCACCTGCACGATTTGCCGGATTAGATTTTCTAAAAAATGCGCCCCCTCTGAAGCCGCATGAAATACGAAATCTCCCTTGCCGGTGTCGCTTTTGTCCGAGGAGCTTTCGCCGGCAGCGTTTCCTTCACTTTTTTTTTTCGAAAACTCTGATTTGAGCTCCTCGCCGAATTCAGACATTTTTTTCGACATGTGCGCAAACTCCTCCTGGATGATGCGACCGATGTTGCTGACGTTGGCGGGCTCACCGCGCATGGCCAGCCGGTCACCGGCCGTTTTGGCCTCTGGCAGGATGATCCACAAAATGAAGTAGAGCGGAATGCCGAATCCTCCCGACACGGTGAGGATGATGAACAGCAACCGTATCCAAACGGGATCTTCGATGCCGAAGTAAGCAGCTATGCCAGAACAGACACCCCCTATGATCTTGTCGTCGGGGTTTCGGAACAGGCGCTTGCCAGTTTTGAACTGCCATTTCTCCTTGGCGGTGGATGAAGTTTGCTCCGTTGTGTCACCATCCACGGGTTCGGCCCCGAAGTCTTCGGGTGTGCCCATGATGGCGATGACCTGCTTGACGTCGGCCAACGTGATGATAGGACGATTACCGAGCTTTTCCTGAAACAACTCGGCCATGCGGGCTTCGATGTCGGCCGTAATTTCCTCGTAGCCCTCTGAATCCCGAAAATGGTTGTGAATGGTTTCGAGGTAATCGCTCAGATGCTCGTAGGCATCCTCGTCGATAGTGAAAGGCAAACCACCCAGGTTGATGTTGATCACCTTTTTCATTTCGCTTCTTTGTTGTTGGCGATTAGGTTTTTAGTGGACAGACTGACTGCATCGACCAGCTTTTGCCAGCTCTGCATCAGGCCTTCGAGAAAAGCATGGCCCTCCGGGGTGAGGGAATAGTACTTGCGCGGCGGCCCGGCGTCGGATTCCTTCCAGGTGTAGTCGAGCAGGCCGGCGCTCTTCAGGCGGGCCAGCAAAGGGTACAAAGTGCCCTGTACGACGATCAGCTCCGCCTCTTCGAGGCGTTTGATGATGTCGCTCGGGTAGGCTTCCTTTTCGTTGGCGATGATTGCCAGGATACACAACTCGAGTACCCCTTTGCGCATTTGCTGGCTCGTATTTTCAAGCAATCCCTGGACTTTCATTGCTGTGGTTTGGGAGTTAAACAGCTGGCATTGGTTCGACTCGTTCGTTTTGACGGTGCAAACATACAAGCTCGCAAGGTACTATGCAATACAAAGTACCATCCTTAGCATGGTATTTTTGATAAAAAGGTAGCTTGCTACGACAAAGTGCTGAATATGGGGGATGAATGTGATGCCAATGCATGGGGCAATCCAAGCGCAGTTTTGAGTCTTCAGGAAAGGGCGTTCCGGAGCCATTCGGAACAGGCTCGCGAAGGGGTGCCGACTGGTGCAGGCCAAACGGGGAGCAGCGCGGTGCCCGGACGGCGGCAATGGGAGCGCCCAACTATTTACGGCACTGTAGGGTTTTTGCCGCACACTCGGCGTTTCATTTGTTCATCACGTTGCACGGTTGTTTAAATCCCTGGCGTAGCGGGTGAAAGGGGAGGTTTGTCGTTGCACAGAAAAAACTTGACAGGATAGAAAAAGGGGCACTGCCATGGATGCAGTGCCCCTTTTTGGGCAGGAGGAAAAAGCTGGCGATTACTCTTCGTCCTTTTGGAAGGCATTGAAATCGAAAAGGAGCGAAAAGCGCAAGGTATTGTCGAGGGGGTTGCGTTGGTTGGTGGTGGGGACGAGGTAGGAGAAATTGAGTCCGAAGATGTTGTATTTCAAGCCGAGTCCTACGGTGAAAAAGTGTCGATCGCCTTTGGATCGGCTCTCGGTGAAGTAGCCCATCCTCAAGGCGAATTGTTTGTCGTACCAGTATTCGGCACCGAAAGAGAACATGAGTTCTTTCAATTCTTCCTCGAAGCCGTTGGGGGCATCGCTGAAGGAGCTGAAGATGCCTTTGATGGGCGATTGCTCACGCCAGTCGGCCACGCCGTTTCCATCGGCATCGCAATCTTCTTTGGTTTCGCCGATGCAGCGGGTAGGCACGAGGAGTTTGTTCACGTCGGCGGCAAAGGTGATGGCGTTGTAGTCGTCGAGGTTGATGGTCCAGGCACCGCCGATGCCGAGGTTGGTAGGCAAGAAATCCTTCTGTTTGTTGGCGGCGTTGGTGTAGGTGATTTTGGAACCGATATTGGTGATGGCCAGGCCAAGCATGAGGTCGCCTTTGCGTCCGTTGGCTTCTACATCGGTTTTGTAAGTGAAGGAGATGTCTGCTGCGCCAGCGGTTCCAGCTTCAATGACTTGGCCGTCCACTTGTTGTCCAGCGGCGAGGTTGGAATAGATGAATTTGGCACCAACGGCGGCAGAGAATTTTTCAGAAAGCTTTCGGGAGTAGGCAACGGATACTTCGAACTCGTTGGGCCTCCCGGTGCCGGTGGGTGTGGCATTTTCATCGGTAAACTGGATATCGCCGAGGGCGAAATAGCGCAGCCCCATACCGACGGCCTGCAGGTCGTCGAACTTGTAGTAGCCCGTCAGGTAGGCGAGGTACACATCAGTGAGACCCAGGGCGCGCAGCCAGGGTGTATAGGTTGCCGAGATAGCGAGGGGTTTGTCTGCCCAGACCAGTTTCGATTGGTTGAAGTGCATGGCGTTGGGGTCGGGTGAGATAGCTACACCCACATCGCCCATGGCGCCGGAGCGCGCATCGGCTACGATGCGCAGAAAGGGCACGGCGGTTAGGATGGTGTTGGTACAGTCGGAACCATCGGGATTGATCCACTTGCCATTTTGGAGCAGGCATTGTGCCGAGGAAGGGGTTGCAAGGCTGCCGAGGGCAATGACAAGCGCAAGGGTCAGGAATTGTAAAGCTCTCATGAGATATTCTCAGTTTTTTGAAAAAGTGTGCAAATATAGCGGGGTCGTTCTGATTGGGAGGTCTGCAGCACAACCCGTTTGGATTACGAAGGCTTTTTGAAGGTGTTACCTGAGGATGACCAGTTTTTCGAAGTCGCTTTCGCCTTCGAGGGCGGCATCTCCAGTGGTGCTGCGCACTTTCACCTTGTAGATGTAAACTCCTTTGGCAAGGCGATCTCCGAAGTCATCGCGGCCATCCCACTGGATGCAATTGCCGAGGCCTAAACGGTACCCCTCTGCCGTTATTCTTTGCTCGATGGTTTTTATCAGCCGTCCGGAGACGGTATAAATCTGTACCATCACGTCGAGTTCACTACCGGCCATGTTGTGCTCGAACATGAAGCAGGTAGAGGTAGTAAAGGGGTTGGGGTAATTGAGCACGTGGTCGAGGGCCAATTTTGCATCCTCAGCAACCAAGAACTCCGTGTAACCCTCTGCAGGATTGTTGGCCACGTCCCAGGCCGTGACTTTCACCTCGTGGCGACCTGGTGACAGGTTGTAGAGCGGATAACGCACCTCCCCGCTGGTGTAGTCATCGAGGGTGGCCTCGTAGAAGTCATTCAGGATGTAAGTGTTCTTGCTGTCCTGATCGACGACGGCGGCCAGGTCGTGCCCCACGCTATTTCCGGCAACGTTGATGCCATTGTCATCAGACAGTTTGACCAACAGAGTGGGGTTGGGATTGGTGAGCCCGCCGAATACGAAATGCTCGTCGTTCATGAATACCTCCACGCGCGGGCCTTGCTTGTCAGTGAGGGCGTTGGGATCGGTACCTCCCACGACGATTTCACGGTAATAGCCGGCGGCATCCACATGGCGGGATTCATCGGCGGCGTAGTAGCTCAGCTTGGCCTTTCCATAGGCGTAGTTGATATCCTTTGGCACTACGAAGGAGAATGTGAAGCGCCCATTGACGACGCTGGCTCTTCCTTTGAAGATGATGTTTTTTTGGAGGTCGAAATTGTAGGGGGGGCTTCCGGGGTCCTGAGCCAGGGTGCGATAGGTGACTTTTTTGTCATAGACGGTTGGATAAATCACGCCGTTGAAGCCCTCGATCAGATTTCCATTTTCATCCACTACGATGCCTTCGATCGTGACTTTTTGCAAGGCCCTCAGGGTGTCGAGGCCATTGGAGTCGACATTTCGCTGATTGATGCGCAAGGTGGCAATGGAATGTTGGGGATAGGCCATAAACTGGGCCGGGTCACCGATGAGGGTAAACTTGCGGCTATTTTCACCTCCGACTTTGTTTTTTCCGAGGCGCAGGGCTTCACCCATGGTGGGCAGTTGACCGTTGATCCTGGTGAACAGGGAATCCATCGATGCCTTGGTCAGATTTGCATTTGAAGAGGCAAATACAAGGCGGGTAGTGGTAAAGAGTGCGATGGCTCCACCCTGAGGCTGTAAGAAGGCCAGCTCCCCGGCGGAGGTAAAAGCGGGATCGTCGTAGGCGGCGAAGCTACAGGTGGCCGTAATGATCAAAGGCAGCCGGTCGAAATTCTTCCAGCTCAGGATGTCCTCAAGCTTGAGCACGCGTTCCTGGGCCCATCCCTTTATACCGCCGTGGCCCAAATAGACCAGGGCGGCTATGCCTTTGAAGATGTTGTTGTTAATGGCTTCCGTAGCGAGGGGCACGCGAGTGCCGCCGGGGGTGGACACTTGCTCGAAGGCGTCGAGGTAAATCTTGTCGATGTTGAGGTAGGGAAATTTTTCGCCGAGGGCGTCAGCAATTTTATTGGCGTCATTGATGTGGGTGTTCGAGTCTTCGTCGTCAGCGACGAAGGCGATGCGATTGCGCCAGTCGCGCAGGGTCTGGGGGGCTGTGTCGTAGTGGATGATCTTGTCCACCATGGCATGGGCCTGTTCGGCAGTATTAACTGGCAGGCGTCCCACGGCGATGTCGAGCAGCCCCACGATGATATTGCCCCCTTCGGATTCGTCCAGCAGCGCAAAAAAATCATCGGAAGGATAGGAGTAAAGTGGATTGGTTGAGTTCTCCGTTTCCCAAACCGGAATGTAGTCTCCTCCCAATTTGTAGATGTCTCGAGGATCGAATGAGCCGTCGCCGAAAAGCAGCAGGTATTTGAAGCGATCGGGATCGCGCTCGTAAACCATCCGGGCGAAATCGCGAATGGCAACGGGGTCTTTTTTGCCAGAGGAAAACTCATTATAGAGTTGCTCTATGTTGACCAGCGCCACTTCGAGTCCGCTAAAGTTGCGTCGATGCTCGGCCAGACGAGTAGCAGCCTCCTCGAATTTGGGGTGATACAGGATGACCAGGTCGGCATTGGTGATGCCATGCAGGTTTTGATTGGGGATGGCTCCTATACCCTCGGGTTTGGGCAGGTTGCCGTCGAGGTTGAACGCCACGAATTCTTGCAGGGCAGCCGTAGCAGCCGAAAACCGAAAGGTGGCTCCATCCAGTGTGCCCAGCATCCGGGTGGGTTGTTGTGGGTCGGTCACGTTCCACACCCTGGTGTCTGATCGGGCACCTGTGAGCACGAATTCTGTGGCGCCGTGTCCTACGGAATTTAGATCGCGGAAGCGCAACACGTCTGCCCGCAGGATGAGCTTTCTGCGGAAATTGATTTCGAGGTAATCCAACCACCCTTCGTTGAAGGTGCTTGTGGGCCGGTTGAATCTCAGTTCCACGTCAAGCTTGTCGGTATTGGGAGTGAACTCGCCCTCCACCCGCACGACGTTGGCAAATGCTGCAATGGAAGAACCGCTCGTCACGGGTATGTCGGCCGAGGTAAAGCTTTGGCCATTGACGGTAACGGTGATATTGGCCCTGTGACCAGCCTGGATACGCCCGGCAAAAGAAGCTCTCACGTATGCACGGCCCTGGGGGTCGAGATCGGTCACGTCAAATTCGCTGGAGTAGGACTTTGCCTCTGTGACTTTGAAGTAGTCGCCGTAAAACTGTTTGCCCGACCCATATCCATAGAACCAGTCGTGGAGCAAGTTGCGCTCTTCCTTTTCGTAGCGGATGAAGTCGTTGAAAGAGGTCGAGGTGTAAGTCGGATTCGATATGGCTGGATGGTCCTGTACCCGCAGCCCATTGGCTACACCCACTTTGAGGAAGTAGTAGTTACGGGTGTCATAGACGTGTATAGGTTGGGTAAAGGTCTGTGTGAGCGGGTCGTATTGGTGTTTCGAAGGTCCCTCGGCATACATTAGTATATAGTCGCCGCTGTCGAACCTGCCGTCCTCTTCTCCCACCACGAGGATGGCATTTTCCCGCAGGTCGTCGATGCGTTGGGCGCTGTTTGGTTCGGGCAGCATGCCACCTCCGTTGCCGAAAACCTGAATGGTCTTCGGATCGATACTTTCCAGGGGCACTCCCAAACTTTTCAGAAAATCGAAATCGAGCTTGTAGATACCCGTTTGGGTCACGGCAAACTTGAAAAGCTGCCCATCGATGAGGACAGACTTGTCGGTATGCCCCCCCCGGGCGAATACCGGCTCAGGTGCTGGCTCAAACTGCAACCTCAGGGTAAATGACACCAGCCGCTCATAGGTGCCTGCAGCTGTCTTCCTAAGCGGCACGACGAGCAGACGGGCTACCCATTGTCGCCTTTGACGGGCCACTTCCACGAGCACTTGGAAATCAGCTGCCAAATCGAACCCTTCTACAGCCGACTTGAATTCCACCGTTTGCACTTCGGTCGAGGAAAGAAAAGCCACCACCCTGCCGTAGCCATCCAAGGAGTATGATTCCCCGACCAAGGGAACACCAGGCCAGCGGTCGTCGTAACTTGCTCCTTCGAATTGCAACAGCTTCACAGGGGGCTCACCCTCTGCAATCTGGAGCGACACGGGCTCACCCCAGACCAACTTTTTATGGATGGTTGTCGGCAAGCCGGCACAGAGACCATGAGCGATCGAGAGGAGCAAAACTTGTGTAAATAGAAACTTCATACCTTGCAGGTTGTAGGCCATCGGGCTTCGGCATTTGTTCGATAAGTTTTCGTCGTAGGTGCAATGATGACATTTGCTGGAACGTTGCTCCCGCGCACTTATGCCCGCCCCCAACGCTTTAACACCCAGCCATTGGATAGCGGAAGGCAAAAATAGTCCAATGCCTTGCCCTTTTTAAAAACGCTTGGTCGATGTACAGACAATTGAGACGCTACCTGTTTCTGCTTGCAGCCTTTTCTGCACTCCAAGTGCATGCGCAAGATCCCGTTTTCACCCAGTTTGCCACCGTTCCTTTGGCGATTAACCCGGCCTTTGCAGGTACCACCTATGCCCCGCGAATCGCCGCCGCCTATCGAAATGAATGGCCCTCGCATGCGGATGTGGGCACTGCCTATGAGACCTACGCCGTGTCGTACGACCAGTTTTTTGAGCTGTTCAACAGCGGCTTTGGTCTGCTGGCCATGGCCGACAATGCCGGTGGAGGGCTGCTCAAATCCACTTGGGCCAGCGCTACCTATGCCTATCGGGTCAGCGTCAGCGATGAGTTTGCCATGAAGTTTGGCGTGCAAGCAGGTTTCAGGCAAATGAGACTGGACTGGGATCGGCTGGTGTTTCTCGATCAACTCGACCCCATCTACGGCCCTACGGACCCAGCAGGCAACCCCAACCCTACCAATGAACTGCCCCCCGAACAATTGACCCGCACGCACTTCGACGTCAGCGCTGGTCTGCTTGCCTATGGGGAAAAGTTTTATGGTGGGATTTCGCTGTACCACTTGACCACCCCCCACGAAGGTTTCATCCGATCAGGTACTGGCATCGACGATGGGCTTCCGCTGCGGCTCTCCCTGCAAGCGGGAGCAGAGTTCACACTCATTCCCGGCAACAACAGGATACACCCGACGTTCATTGCTCCTGCGCTGCTGTTCGTCAAGCAAGGCGACCAAGGACAGGTCAACCTGGGTGCCATCTTGGGGAATGGCCCCTTTGCTGCAGGCATTTGGTATCGACAAGCTTTCACCAATGCCGATGCCGTCATTGCCTCGGTGAGCTTCCAGTACCAGGTCTTCAAAATTGGATACAGCTTCGACTTCACAGTGGCCGATGGCATAGAGGTTGCCCGCTCGGGAGGTACCCACGAAATCACTTTGCTCATCAACCTCGACCAAAGTGAATCTGCCCAGCGCAGACGCTATGCCTCACGCTACAACGACTGCTTCCAAATTTTCCGCTGATAAATTTTTTGCCTCGAAAAATAAAAATTTGAAAACGGTCGTCTGGAAGCCCGGTTAACGCTTTGCCAGAAAGCTACTTTCCTATATTTGCGGGTCTCTAAATCATCGTAAACTCTTTTTGCACGTGATGAAACAACTGCTCAAGCTCCATTACCTCCTCATCCTTACGATCACCCTTCTGCTGAGTGCATGTGCCAAGAAGGAAAGATCGGCCACCACCGGTTGGGTTTACAACGACGCCGATTGGGGTGGCTTCGAAAAAGCTGATTTCGAAGAACAAGCCACTGGCCCCAACCTCGTGCTCGTCGAGGGAGGTACCTTCACCATGGGCCTGACCGACCAGGACGTGATGTTCGAATGGAACGCCGTTCCGCGCCGGGTTACTGTTTCATCCTTCTACATGGACGAAACGGAAGTGGCCAATATCGATTACCGCGAGTACCTCTACTGGCTGCAGCGCGTCTTCGGTGAATCCTACCCCGAGGTGTACCTCAATGCCTTGCCCGACACCTTGGTATGGCGTGAAGAGCTTGCATACAACGAGCCTTTCGTCGAAACTTACTTTCGCCACCCCGCCTACGACAACTATCCCGTGGTGGGTGTGACCTGGCTCCAAGCCAACGACTACGCCCAGTGGCGTACCGACCGCGTCAATGAAATGATCCTCATCGAACGCGGCATCCTCAATCCAAACCCCGATCAGAAAGACGAGGACAACTTCAATACCGACGCCTATTTGGCGGGCCAATACCAAGGCAACGTCAGAAAGAACCTCAAAGACGTCCGCACCGGTGGTGAGCGCCCCGTACGCTTCGAAGACGGCATCCTCTTGCCCGCCTACCGCCTGCCTACCGAAGCCGAATGGGAATACGCCGCCTATGGCCTCAAAGGCAACCTGGTCTCTGAAAAAGACGAACGTATCTCCGACCGGCGCATCTACCCCTGGAACGGCAACACCGTGCGCTATCAAAAGCGCGACAAATACCAGGGTGAAATTCTGGCCAACTTCAAGCGCGGCTCCGGGGATTACATGGGTATGGCTGGCCACCTCAACGACGCCGCCAACATCCCCGCTCCCGTGCGCTCTTTCATGCCCAACGACTTCGGCCTCTACAACATGGCCGGCAATGTCAACGAATGGGTGATGGACATCTACCGCCCAATGACCTCCTTGACCATCCGCGACGTAGAACAACAAGACCTCAACCCCTTCCGGGGCAATAAATTCAAGACCAAAGTCCTCGACGAGGATGGCAAGCCCGTAGAAAAAGACAGCCTCGGCCGGCTGCGCTATCGCTACGTCGAAGATGACGAAGTGGCCAACAGGGAAAACTACAAGGTGGGCCAACCCTACAACTACCTCGACGGCGACAAACAGTCGGAAGCCTTCTACGACTACGGCAGGCACACCCTCATCAGTGACAAAGCCCGCGTGATCAAAGGCGGTTCGTGGCAAGACCGTGCATTCTGGCTTTCTCCCGGTGCCCGTCGCTTCCGTGAAGAAGACAAAGGCTATCGAGACCTCGGGTTCCGCTGTGCCATGACCCGCACCGGTAGCCCCTCTGCCAATGCCGACAACGCCGGCATCGCTTTCAAGACCAAGCAGAACAAGGTCAAGCGTCGCTACAAGTAACCCTGCCAGACTGGCCGAAAAGTCTCCACCGCCCAAGAGGTTGTGGAGACTTTTTTTTACTTGCAACCTTGTGCGCCTCGAGGCCTGTTGACGACAAAAGCTGCCTTCTCTCCGCCTTGAAAACTGCACTCCCAAAGTCCACCCTGCAATCCCTCGATACCCGATGGTCAGCACCGAACAACTCTATGAAATCTTCCGCCTCCACCCCATCGTTAGCATCGACAGCCGCCGCATCGAAACAGGTTGCCTGTTCTTCGCCTTGCGTGGAGAGCACTTCGACGGCAACCAGTTCGCAGCCCAAGCCATTGACAAAGGTGCTGCCTATGCCATCGTGGACGACCCCAAAGTTGCCATCGACGACCGATACCTCCTCGTCCCCGATGTGCTCAAAGCACTCCAGGACCTGGCCCAACATTACAGGCAGACATTCTCCATTCCAGTAGTGGCCATTGCTGGTTCCAACGGCAAAACGACCACCAAGGAACTACTGACCGCCGTGCTGTCGAAATTGTTGAAAACTCATGCCACTCCCGGCAACCTCAACAACCACATCGGCGTCCCGCTCACCCTGCTCGCCATGCCCCCTGATACACAAATTGCCGTGGTCGAATTAGGTGCCAATCACTTGGGAGAAAACCGCTTGCTCTGTGAAATCGCCATGCCTACCCATGGCCTCGTCACCAACATCGGCCAGGACCACCTGGAGGGATTCGGCGGAATCGAGGGCGTCAAAAAAGCCAACGCCGAGCTCTATGCCTATCTCGCCCAACAGGGGGGAACCGCATTCGTACACGCCGACGACCCGGTTTTGCTCGACCTGGTGCCCCCCGACCTTTCAGTGATTTACTATGGGCAAAAAGGCCTTCCTCGTCGTGCCGCACTTGAACTTGCCACAGAAGTGGAATTGCTCGAATGGGTACCTACGGTCAAATTGGCCTTGGGCCAGGCATCCGGGAAGCCCCTCGTAGTTACAACCCATCTGCCGGGCAAATTCAATTTCCACAACATCATGGCAGCGGTTGCCGTGGGGAGGTATTTCGGTTTGCCCGACGACCTCATCGCTGAAGCCATCGCTGCCTATGTTCCTCAAAACTTGCGCTCCCAATGGATCGAATGGGGAAAGGCCAAGGTCTTCCTCGACGCCTACAACGCCAACCCTTCGAGCATGCGTGAAGCCCTCGAATACTTTGCAGCCCTGCCAAATGAGAAAAAAGCCGTCATCTTGGGCGAAATGAAAGAATTGGGTGAGTTTTCCCCATCGGCACATGAAGAGCTGGCTAAATGGGTGTCCACTCTCGGCATCGATCGCATCATCCTCATCGGGGAAGCCTTTCGGGAACCTGCCCTCCAAACGGGCGCTCTCCATTTCGAAAACACACAGGCCCTGAAAGGCTGGCTCGAAGAGCAATCTTTCGACGACTACGTCATCCTGGTGAAGGGCAGTAGGAGCAATCGCCTCGAACAACTCTTCAACAGGCAACTTACCTGAACGCCCTATGCTAAAAGAAAAAATCAAGCAACTGGCCAGTGAATCATTCGAAGAGGTGGTCTTCATTCGACGCCACCTGCATCAGCACCCTGAGCTTTCCTTCCAGGAACAGCAAACCTCCCGCTTCATTTTGGAAAAACTGAAATCCTGGGGTATTGCCTGTGAAGGGGGCTGGGCGGAGACGGGCGTGGTAGCCGTGATCGAAGGGCGCCATGCCGCCGACAGGTGTGTGGCATTGCGGGCAGACATCGATGCCTTGCCCATCGAGGAGCAAAACGCGGTGCCTTACAAAAGTCAAAATCCCGGCGTGATGCATGCCTGTGGCCACGACGTCCACACCGCCAGTCTGATGGGTGCCGCCAAAATCCTGTATCGATTGCGAAGCCATTTCGACGGCAGCATCAAGCTGATCTTCCAGCCGGGTGAGGAGAAATTGCCAGGTGGCGCCTCATTGATGATTAGCGAGGGAGTGCTCGAGAAAGCACCTGCCCCCCAGGAAATACTCGGTCAACACGTCTCTCCGGAATTGCCGGTCGGCACCATAGGCATCCGCGCAGGGCGATTCATGGCCAGCGCCGATGAAATCTATCTGCGCGTCAAAGGCAAAGGGGGGCATGCAGCCATGCCACATCAGGTCATCGACCCGGTTCTGGCGGCGGCTCAGATCATCGTGGCCTTGCAGCACGTCGTGAGTCGCAAGGCCAATCCGCTCATCCCATCCGTGTTGTCGTTCGGAAAAATCAACTCTTCAGGGGGGGCTACCAACGTCATCCCCGACGAGGTCCGCATCGAGGGTACATTTCGAACCTTCGACGAAATCTGGAGAAAGTCGGCATGGCAAATCATCGAAAAGACAGCCCGTGGTGTAGCGGAGTCGCTGGGTGCATTTTGTGAGGTCCGGATCGAGGAGGGATACCCTGCTCTGATCAACGAGGAAAAGCTTACGGCCCGCATCAGAGCACATGCCGTGGAGTTTCTTGGAGAAAGTCAGGTGGTGGAAATCCCCATGCGGATGTCGGCGGAAGATTTCGCATTCTATTCGCAGCGCTTGCCCGCCTGCTTCTACCGGCTGGGCACGGCCTCTCCAAACGGAAAGTACAATGCGTCTGTACACACCAGCCACTTCGACATCGACGAAAAAGCCCTTCAAACAGGCATGGGCCTCATGGCCTGGCTCGCCATTCGGGAGTTGGAGCGCATTCAGTTGTGAATTAACATGACACTGAAGAAATTGGATGCAATAGCTAGGGCCATATCAGCATGAGACGAGGTGAATGCGCACATGGACTTCACCTCTGGTGATATTCCAATCTGAGTTCCTTCTAAAAAATTGCTCGAAACGAAAGGACATTCTCCGACTGCAAGCCGTAACAACAGACGAGCAGCTACTTGTACAAGCAAGCACCCTACCCTCACCCCGTAGCGCAGGCTTCAGCCTGCGCAAGTCTCGCCGGCTTCAGCCGGCAGCGAGTGCATCGCACCACAATCAACATCCCAAAAAGTACTGCGCATGTCTCGCCGGCTTTAGCCGACGGTATAAACATCACGGTTCCGGAGAATGGAATTCAGGAGCTGTCTGGAAGTCAGCTCCTGATCTGGCCGCTGTGTTGGTGAAAGCAAGCACCCTACCCTCACCCCGTAGCGCAGGCTTCAGCCTGCGCAAGTCTCGCCGGCTTCAGCCGGCAGCGAGTGCATCGCACCACAATCAACATCCCAAAAAGTACTGCGCATGTCTCGCCGGCTTCAGCCGACGGTATAAACATCACGGTTCCGGAGAATGGAATTCAGGAGCTGTCTGGAAGTCAGCTCCTGATCTGGCCGCTGTGTCGGTGAAATCAAGCACCCTACCCTCACCCCGTAGCGCAGGCTTCAGCCTGCGCAAGTCTCGCCGGCTTCAGCCGGCAGCGAGTGCATCGCACCACAATCAACATCCCAAAAAGTACTGCGCATGTCTCGCCGGCTT
>FWPU01003622.1_pt1 | contig 35627 bp, 30 predicted proteins | sample 2228361 | NCBI WGS metagenome assembly FWPU01 (sample SAMEA103939777, study PRJEB20133) | metagenome
TCGCGCAATCTCCAGCAGGGCACTGGGCAGCGGCAATTCGGCGGGCGCGCCCTGAGCCGGCATCCAGGTTTACCGGGCGGCGCTGCGGCCGGTGTGCAGTCGCAGGTAGGACCTCCGGCAAGCGCCTTCGGCCCCGGCACGCGCGGTCAGTTCCGCGGGCAAACGCAAGCCGGACAATGGCGCGCCCTGCGCAATCAGCAGTTCACTAATCCGGCCGTGCTCGGGCAGCGCCAATGGCTGGCCAATACGACCTTCCGTGGCCGCTACGCGGCGATTTCCCCCCGCTGGACGCGGCAGCACTGGCAACAACGGCGGTTCTGGCGGGGGCGCGTGCTCGGCTGGTACGGCCCGGTATTTTGGCCATACGCCTATTACGACACGTTCGACTACGTGTTCTGGCCCTATGCGTATGACCTTTTCTGGCCATACGCCTACGACGATCTCTACTTTGGGATCTTTGGCCCCTACGCCTACGGGCCGCCGGCCTACGCCCCGGGTCCGGGCCCCGGGCCGGATTATGATCGGGAGCCGACCGGCAGCGTCTGCGCCGACCCGGCAACGAACCTCGCCAACATTCCGATCCGGCGTATCGCAGAGACGGTCAAACCCACCGGCCGACAAGCGGCGGCGCTCGATGAGCTGGCGCGTGCCACGGCACGGGCGGTGCAAATCCTGCAGGCCGCCTGCCCCACACGCCTGCCGAGCACCCCGACGGGTCGCCTTGCGGCCATGCAGAGCCGACTCGAAGCCATGCTGCGCGCGGTGGAGACCATCGCACCGGCGATGGAGGCGTTCTATCGCTCGCTCGACGATGAGCAGCGGGCCCAATTCGACAGCCTCGAGCAGGAGCGCGAGAGGGCCGACGACCGGCGTCCGCCGAGTGATCTCGCGGAGGTTTGCGACAGCCGCCGCACGGGCATCGCGCTGCCGCTCGATCGCATCGAGGAAGAAGTTCGACCGAACGACAGGCAACGCGCGGCACTCGACAACTTGGCGAGGGCCTCGGCGCGCGCCGCCGAAATCCTGCAGACCAACTGCCCCGCGGAAACGGCGCTCACGCCGGTCGGCCGCATCGACGCGATGCGGCAACGCCTCACCGCCATGCTTGATGCGGTGATCGTGGTGCGGCCCGCGCTCGAGGCGTTCTACAGTTCGCTCGACTATGAGCAGCGGGCGCGCTTCAACGTGATCGGCGCGCAGGAAGGCTGATCCGGCGGCTCAACACGACCGGGCGGCCAGCGGCCGCCCCTTCATTCGGGAAGTGACGCCAGGTCACTCCGCGGCGATGCGCGCTTCGGGCGCCGCGGCGCGCACGTCGGGATCAACGTACTGCTCGAACTTGACGAAGTTCTCCTGGAACATGCGCACGAGCTTGCGTGCGGTCTGATCGAACTCGGCTTTGTCCTTCCAGGTCTTCATCGGGTACAGCAGGTGCGGCTCGATGCCGGGCACCGAAGTCGGCACCGCGAAGCCGAAGTAGGGGTCGGTGCGGTAGTTGGCCGTGCGCAGCGAGCCGTCGAGCGCGCCGGTGACCAACGCGCGCGTCACCTTCAGCGGCATGCGGCGGCCGACCCCGTAAACGCCGCCGGTCCACCCGGAATTCACAAGCCAGCAGTCCACCTTGTGCGCGGCAATGTAATCGCGCAGCAAGGCGCCGTACTCGGCCGGCGGACGCGGCAGGAACGGCGCGCCAAAGCAGGTCGAAAACTCCGGCTCAACGCCGACAAGCCCCTTCTCGGTGCCCGCCACCTTCGCGGTGTAACCGGACAGAAAATGGTACATGGCCTGCGCCGGCGTCAGCTTGGCAATCGGCGGCATGACGCCGTAGGCGTCGGCGGTGAGGAAAATAATGTTCTTGGGATGGCCGGCGCGGCCCGAACGCGAGGCGTTCGGGATGAAATCAAGCGGGTATGCCGAGCGCGTGTTCTCGGTCTTGCTGTCGTCGCTGTAGTCGGGGATGCGCGTGAGCGGGTCGAACACCACGTTCTCCAGCACCGATCCAAAGCGGTTGGTGGCGTCCCAAATCTGCGGTTCGGCCTCCTGCGAGAGCTTGATGCACTTGGCGTAGCATCCGCCCTCGAAGTTGAAGATGCCGTCGGGGCCCCAGCCATGCTCGTCATCGCCGATCAGAATGCGATTGGGATCGGCAGAAAGCGTGGTCTTGCCGGTGCCTGACAGCCCGAAGAACAGCGCCACATCGCCGTCCTTACCGACATTGGCGGAGCAGTGCATGGGCATGACCCCCTGCGCCGGCAAATAGAAATTGAGCGTGGTGAACACCGCTTTCTTCATCTCGCCGGCATAGGAGGAATTGCCGATCAAGATGACCTTGCGCGTGAAGTCGATGGCGATCACTGTCTCGGACCGCACGCCGTGGCGCCTGGGATCGGCCTTGAAGCTCGGCAGATCGACGATCGTGAGGTCGGGCACAAAGGATTCCAGCTCGATCTCGTCGGGCCGGATCAGCAATTGGCGAATGAACAGCGAGTGCCAAGCAAGCTCCGTGAATACCCGCGTTTTGATGCGATACTTGGGATTGGCGCCGCCGAAAAGGTCCTGGGCGTAGAGCTGCTTGCCGCGGGCGTGGGCAATGAAGTCGCGGTAGAGCAACTCGAACTGCTCGGACGTGAGCTTGCGATTGCCCTCCCACCACATGGTCTTTTCGGTGAGCGCATCGCAGACCGTGAACTTGTCCTTGGGGCTACGGCCGGTGTGGACGCCGGTCTCCGCGCACAGCGCAGCGCCATGCACGATGGTCGCTTCGCCGTTGCGGATGGCGTGCTCGTAGAGCGCAGGTGGGGTGAGGTTCCAGTGGACGGCGGCAAGATCAGTAAAGCCGAACTTGTCAGCACCATAGGTGCTGTTGCGAAAACCCGTTTCTTGCACCTCACTCCTCCCTAAACGTTTCCGGCCGTTGGCCGGCCGGAACCTCCCAAACGGGGGCCGTTAATCGTGGCTTTCGAAAAACCATAGCACTCGACGAAGCCGCGGGCGACCTATAGTCGGGTTCAGCCGCCCTGCCAAGGCCCGGACAGCCGGCGAAGCAATTGAATCCGAGATTGTTTCGCCGGCCACAGTTAATCCCGCGCCGATCGCACTGCAATACCGGGAGCTATGCAATTTACGTAGATTACCGGAGACTCAGTTTAAGCCGCGGTTAAGACCGACGCGATACGCCTTCACAAAATTCGGGACGAATGCGGCGTTGCGCCGCTGAAACGTCCAGAAACAGCGGAGGCATAGCGTGTTCGGTTTCCTGCGATCCGGTCTAGCCGGATCCGCCCTTGCTGCGTCGCTCGTTTGCGGCGCAGCGGGCGAGCCCATCGTGCTCGACGTGGCAAGCACCTTTCCGGGCAGCATGCCGGTGCTCGGCGAAGTGTCGCGGCAATTGCCGGAGAAGGTGGCGCGCGCCTCCGGCGGCGCGCTGAAGCTGAAGTTTCACGAACCGGGCAAGCTCGTCCCCGGCGCCGAGACGGTCAATGCGGTGTCGCGCGGCGAGGTGGCGGCGGCGTGGGCCGGCGCCGGCTGGTTTGCCGGCAAGGACAGCGCATTCAACATGTTCTCGAGCGTGCCATTCGGGCCGGGCATCGGCGAATACCTCGCCTGGCTCTACCGCGGCGGCGGGCTCGAAGCGGCGCGCGAAATGTTCGCCAAATATGACGTGTACAACATTCCGTGCGGAATGATTCCACCAGAAGCCTCGGGCTTTTTCCGCAAGGAAATCCGCAGCGTCGAAGACTTCAACGGCTTGAGGATGCGGTTCTTCGGCCTCGGCGCCAAGGTGATGCAGAAGTTCGGCGTTGAGACCAAACAATTGCCGCCGGGAGAGATACTTCAGGCGCTGAAAGCCGGCGAGCTCGATGCCGCGGAATTTTCGCTGCCGGCAATGGATCAGCCGCTCGGCCTGTATACGGTGGCTAAGTACTACTATTTCCCCGGGTGGCACCAGCAGGCCACGCTGTTCGATCTCTACATCAACAAGCAAGTCTGGGACGGCCTGCCCGATCGGCACAAGGCTGTCATCGAACTCGCCTGTGGCGACGCCATACGGCAGATGATTGCCGACGGCGAGTCCGCACAGTGGAAGGCCATGAAGGAGATGCAGGCCGAGGGCGTCGTGCTCAAACGCTGGCCGGCCGAAGTCCTGGTGGCACTGGAAGACGCCTGGAAAGAAGTGGTGGCGGAGGAAGCCGCCAAGAACCCCAACTTCAAACGTGTGTACGAATCCTATTCGCGGTTCCGGGACAACTACGCGATCTGGCGAAACTTCAACCTGTTGCAGTAGGCCCGTGCTTCGCAGATGGGGTCGTTTTAGAACATGAGCATCCGCGCGAAATTGTCGGTCGCGCTCGGGATCGCGCTTGCGCTGATCGTCGGTGTCGGCCTGTTCGGCGTCGTGGAACTGCAACGTGTAAATGACGCGACCAAGGACATCAGGAGCGTCTGGGCACCGAAAATCGAGCGCCTCGACGACATGAAGCGCGCGGCCGCCGAGCATCGCCTTCTCGCCACCGGCCGGATACAGACCACCAACTTTCGCCGGATTGCTGCGCTCTCCCAGCGGCTTCAGCAAACGCAGGAGACGCTGCAGCGCGCTGAGGCCGAACTGCAGTCAATGAACAATTCCGCGCGCGAGCAACGGCTGCTCGCGGAATACCGACGACACTGGGAAGCCTATCAGGCGGTCTTCCGCGCGCAACTGCAACGACTCGAGGTCGGCGAATCCGCAGCCGCGCAAGTCGATTTCCACGACAAGGCACTGCCTGCCTCGGCGGCAGCCGAAGAGCAGCTCGATCATCTTATCGATCTTGCCAAGCAGCAGATGGCGCGTGCGGCGCTGGATGCGGACCGCGCCTACCGACTGGCACTGGCCATGACTATCGGTGCGATCCTGCTCGGAGCCGCATTGGCCGGCGGCATGATCTTTTGGACTTCGCGCAATGTCAGCAGTCCGCTCATTCGCATCAGCGAAGCGATGCGGCGGCTCACGGTCGGCGACCTGTCGGCGGTCGTCGAGGCGGGCGGCGCGCGCAAGGATGAGATCGGCGTGCTCGCCGACGCGGTCGCCGGCTATCGCGAAAGTCTCATCCGCAGCAGCAAGCTTGCCGAAGCCGTGGAGGCCGAGCGCCGGCGCCTGCAAGCTGCGGTCAGCAACATGCCGATCGGGTTGTGCATGTTCGATGCCAAGCAGCGGCTCACGATCTGCAATCGCCAATATGCCGACATCTACAAATTGCCGCAGGAGCTCACGAGGCCCGGAACGGCGCTGCGCGATATCCTGCGGCACCGCCTCGCCAGCGAGTTCTCCGGCCCCTCGCTCGAGCGATACGTCAACGATCTGGTGGAGGGCAATGCGCTGAAGCAGTCAAGCCGCCACATCGTCGAGCTTGCGGACGGTCGCACGCTGAGCATCATCACCTGCCCGCTGCCAGACGGCGGGATTATCGGAACGCACGAAGACATTTCCGAAATGCGTCGTGCGGAAGCACAGATCCGCCACATGGCGCGGCACGACGCGCTCACCGACCTGCCAAATCGACTGTCGTTCAAGGAGCGAATCGAGGAGGCGCTCCTGCGGGTGTCGCGCGGGGAACACTTTGCGGTGCTGTGCCTCGATCTCGACCGCTTCAAGAGCGTCAACGATACGCTCGGCCATCCGGTCGGCGACGAGCTGCTCAAGCAAGTGGCCACAAGACTGCGGACCACGCTGCGACACGGCGACATGGCCGCCCGCTTCGGCGGCGACGAATTTGCGATCATCCAGGCCGGTGGCACGCAGCCGGGCGACGCTACGGCGCTGGCGCAGCGGATCATCGAATTGCTCGGCTCGCCCTACACGATCAACGACCAAGAAGTCGTCATCGGCGCCAGTATCGGCATCGCCATCGCGCCGGCGGACGGCGACAGCGCCGAGCAGCTGTTGAAGAACGCAGATATGGCGCTCTATCGTGCCAAATCCGACGGCCGCGGTATCTACCGTTTCTTCGAGCCGGAGATGGATGCTCGAATGCAGGCGCGCCGGATCATGGAGATCGATCTGCGGCGCGCGCTGCTGCAACGGGAATTCGAGCTTTTCTACCAGCCGGTCGTCAACGCCGAAACCAATACCATCACCAGCTTTGAGGCGCTGATCCGATGGCGCCACCCGCAGCGCGGCCTGATTGCGCCGTCCGAATTCATTCCGCTGGCCGAGGAGATCGGCGTCATCGTCCCACTGGGCGAATGGGTGTTGCGGCAGGCGTGCTCCGATGCGGCACAGTGGCCGAACCCCATCAAGGTGGCCGTCAACCTTTCCGCCGCGCAGTTCAAGAGCAAAAAACTGTTCGAGTCGGTGGTATCGGCGCTTGCCGACTCGCAACTGCCGCCGTCCCGACTCGAGCTGGAAATCACCGAAAGCGTGCTGATGGTGGAACAGGAGGCGACGCTGGCACTCTTGCACCAACTGCGCACGCTCGGTGTCTGCATTGCCATGGACGATTTCGGCACCGGCTATTCCAGCCTGAGCTACCTCCGCAGTTTTCCGTTCGACAAGATCAAGATCGACGGCTCGTTCGTCCGCAACATCACGAACGAGGCGAGCTCGCTCGCGATCATCCGAGCGGTCACCGGGCTCAGTACGAGCCTCGGCATGACGACGACGGCGGAAGGCGTCGAAACCAAGGAGCAGTTCGAGCGCGTGCTCTTCGAAGGCTGCCAGGAAATCCAGGGCTTTCTCATCAGCGAGCCGCGGCCGGCCAGCAAGCTTGCCGATCTGATTGCGTCCCACTCGAAGCAAATCGAGGCGGCCGCCTAGGCGGAGGCATCGGGTCAGCGTGCGCGCGCCGACTCGGCCAAGGCGCGCAGCACCTGTCGCAGCGCGGCGGGCTCGGTCACGCGGTGCGGGAAGACGAGCCGCAATCCGGTCCGATCCCACTGCAAATCGAGTCCCTCGGGATCACAGCCGACGCAGCGCCAGTCGCCGTCGCGAGCACCGAGCAGCTTGGTGGCGTAGAGCCGGCAGGTGTCGGCATGATCCTCGTTCATGTGCCGGATTACATCCGGCTCGGCCCTCAACAGGGACTCGGCACCGGTCAAATCGGTGAGCAGATCGTGGGGTTCTAAATCGACGATGCGGCCGAAGCCGCCAACCAGATGGGCGCCCTTGAGCTCGATGCGGTAGAACGAGAAATCGCCGAAGCCGGCAAACATCTCGGCCTCCGGCTGGCGCGCAAGATAGCGGCGACGGGACGCATCATCGGTCGCGGGGATGGCCCTCCCCATCAGCATCACTCGGGCACCTTGCAGCGGGTCGCCGGCCTTGCGTTCGTCGAGCATGAGGGAGACGCGTGGGTCGGCCACGATGTTCTTGGTGTGAACGGCAAGCCGCGATATGAGCAATAACGGCGCGCCGTCGGCGGCCGTCGCCACGTTTACCAACGAGCAATATGGATCACCCGAGCCGGCCAACAGAGTTGCCAGTGCTCCGGAGCGGGCCTCACGAATGAGCTTCTTGGCGGCGTTTTTCGGGTCGAAATCGGAGGTCGGCTGCATTTTTGCTGTTCTCATCGGCCGTTGCGGCGCGCGGTGAAAAATTCGCAGGTCTGTCGCCCTTGCCGCAAGGCCCCCAAAGCGCCACATAGAACACAAGACGGGGCCACCTTCGTGATCGCCAAAGAGCTGACAAATCACGTCTTTGTCGAAAGGCGGTCACATTTCGGCCCCGCTTTTTGGGCTTCAAATTCCACGGATTGAACCGTTAGCGGAACCGGGCACATGCCGACCATCGCTCTCGTCGACGACGATCGCAACATCCTGACATCGGTATCCATCGCGCTCGAAGCAGAAGGCTACCGAATCATGACCTACACCGATGGCGCCTCGGCGCTCGAAGGCTTCAAGACCTCGCCGCCGGACCTCGCTATCCTCGACATTAAGATGCCGCGCATGGACGGCATGGAACTGTTGCGCCGGCTGCGTCAGAAATCCGACGTCCCGGTGATCTTCCTCACCTCCAAGGACGAAGAGATTGATGAGCTGTTCGGTCTCAAGATGGGAGCCGACGACTTCATCCGAAAGCCGTTCTCCCAGCGGCTCCTGGTCGAGCGGGTGAAATCGGTGCTGCGACGCTCGACACCCAAGGACGCCGCTCAGCCCAAGGAGCCCGACGCCAAGGCGATCGAGCGCGGGCCGCTGCGCATGGATCCCGAGCGCCATACCTGCACGTGGAAGGGACAGCCGGTGACGCTGACCGTCACCGAATTCCTCATCCTGCAGGCGCTCGCCTCTCGCGCCGGCGTGGTGAAGAGCCGCAACGCGCTGATGGACGCCGCCTACGACGATCAGGTCTATGTCGACGACCGCACCATCGACAGCCACATCAAGCGGCTGCGCAAGAAATTTAAGGCGGTCGACAGCGAATTTGACATGATCGAGACGCTCTACGGCGTCGGTTACCGGTTCAAGGAGCTGTGACAAGTCCGGCGGTCTCACGCTAAAATGCCGGACGCCCAGAACGAGTGATGGGCAAGGCAACAGCCGGCAATCAGGTGCTTGACCGAGCGACGAAGATTCTGCCGCAGGCCGTCGAGACGGCGCGTCCCGACGAGGAGCCGACGCGCATCACGAGTCCCCGGCCCACCAACCAACCGGAGCCTCCGGCCCGCGAGCCGGGCGAAGAGGGGCTCGCCAACAAGCTGCGGCGCCTGTGGCGCTTCTCCGGCGGCATCATCTTTTCCAGCCTGACGCGGCGCATCGTCATCGTCATGGTGGCCGGCCTCGTGCTGTTGGTGGTCGGCATTCTGCAGCTGTCGCAGTTTCGCGCCGGCCTGATCGACGCGCGCGTGCAGAGCCTGGAGGTGCAGGGCGAGATCATCGCCAATGCGATCGCGAGCGCCGCGGCCGCTGACAGCGATTACACCTTCTTCGACCTGGAGCGTCCGCTGGAGCTGCAGCCAGGAGAGACCTTCTCGCCGCAGGACGATGGGATGGCGGGCTACCAGTTCTCGATCAATCCGGAACGGGTCGGCCGGGTCCTGCATCAGCTGATCTCGCCGACCAAGACGCGTGCGCGCATCTATGACCGCAACGGCTCGCTGATACTCGACAGCCGGGACATCTTTCAGCGCGGCGAAATCCTGCGGCTCGACCTGGGGCCGCCGACCGGCAAGAAGCCGAATTTCTTCAAGCGAACGTTGGAAGCCTTCAAGACCTGGCTGAACCGCGGCGACCTGCCGCTCTACCGCGACCTGCCGCCGAGCGCGGGCAAGGATTACCCGGAGGTGGCGCAGGCGCTCGCCGGCGTGCGCGCGAGCAGCATGGTGCGAGTCGACGAGCATGGCGAGGTGATCGTGTCGGTGGCGGTGCCGGTGCGCAGCTTCCACGAAGTGCGCGGCGCGCTGTTGCTCTCCACCCGCGGCGGCGACATCAACGAGGCGGTGGAGAAGGAGCGGCTCGCAATCATCAAGGTGTTTCTAATCGCCACCGGCGTCATGGTGCTGGTGTCGGTGCTGCTCGCCGGCACCATTGCGGGGCCCATGCGTAAGCTCGCCGACAGCGCCGAGCGAGTGCGCCGGCGCATCCGTTCGCGCGTGGAAATCCCGGATTTTACCGCGCGGCGGGACGAGATCGGACATTTGTCGGGGGCGCTGCGCGAAATGACCGACGCGCTCTACCGTCGGATCGAGGCGATCGAAAGCTTTGCGGCGGATGTGGCGCACGAGCTGAAAAATCCGCTCACCTCGTTGCGTTCGGCGGTGGAAACGTTACCGCTCGCGAAGACTTCGGAGGCCCGCGCCCGGCTGCTGGCGGTGATCAATCACGACGTGCAGCGGCTGGACCGGCTGATTTCGGATATTTCCGACGCCAGCCGCCTCGACGCCGAGCTGCAGCGTTACGAAATGCAGCCGGTGGACCTCACCAAACTGCTGACGACCGTGGTGACGGTGCAAAACGAAATCCGCGGCGAGGAGGGAGTGAAGGTGACGCTTGCCTTCGAAGGCGGCAATGCGCAGGCGTTCACGGTGCCGGGCAACGATTCGCGCATCGGACAGGTGATCAACAACCTGCTCGACAACGCACGATCGTTCTCACCAGCGGGCGGCACGGTGCGCGTCACCTGCCGGCGGCTCAAGGACCAGGTTGAGATCGTCGTCGACGACGACGGCCCGGGCATTCGCCCGGATGCGCTGGAGAAGATTTTCGAGCGGTTCTACACCGATCGGCCGCACCAGGGTTTCGGGCAGAATTCCGGGCTCGGGCTCTCCATCTCCAAGCAGATCGTCGAGGCGCACGGCGGCCGAATGTGGGCGGAAAACCGCTACGGCGTGGCTCCCGCCGACGACGCGCCGCGGCCCGTTCTCGGGGCGCGCTTCGTGGTCCGATTGCCGGCGCTCTGAGCAGGCAGATCGAACGTTCCCGAGCAGGGCGGAGAAGCGATCCGGCCAGCGACCCCGACTATTTTGAGCCGCGGAGCGCGTTCCATCGCCCGCCGGCAAATGCGCTCAACAGCGCAACGCCGCCGACGAGCCCGGCCAACGCGGCAAAATAGCCATAGCGGTAGTCCGACGCTACGCCGAGCACATAGTAGGTCGCCACATACGCAGCGGCCGATCCGCACAATCCAATGACACACGCGCCGATCGGCGATGAGCGCTTGCGCCAGGCCAGCGCACACAAGGCCACGCACAGCAGAAGCCACGTCGCAGGTTTGAACAGCCAGGTCGGCCGCAACCAATCGTGGATCGCAAGCAGCGCCTGCGCGAGAGGACGATCCGCCAGCACCGGCGTGCCGGGACGCTCGATGTCTTCGGTCCACATCACGAGGTTCGTGCCGGTCAGGAAATTGGCCATGAAGGCCGTGCGGTGGCGCACATAGGCGCCCGGATATCTCAGGATCGCGCGCGCCCAGGCCGCGAGCATCGCCGAGGTGCCAAACAGCTTCTCCCCTTCGAGACGCTGCATCACAAAGCGGCAGGGCTCGATATACCAATACACATCCCACTTGTCGGGCTTATAGCAGGCGGTGACCAGCAACTCGTTCTCGCGCGCGGTCCATTGCACGGGGAACTGATTTTCGGCGGCGAAATGGCTGATGCCGCCAAGATCAAACACGAGCAGGCCGTGCAGCGGATGCTGCCGCGTGGCTCCGAGCAGGGCGTAGTAGACAAGCGGCACGAGGGCGACGAACGCAAGCAAGCCCGGCAGGTAGGCGATCAGCGCCCGTTTCGTCGACCAGTGGGCCGGCCACAGCGCATAAGCGGCGAGCAGCGGGGCCGCGGGGGCGGCGTTCGGACGCAAAAGCACACCGAAGGCGATGAGCGCGATCGCGAGGCCCTGCGCGGCACGCGCGGCCAACTTGCGCGTGTCGATGTGGAATACGAGCGCGGCGGCAAGCAGCCAGACCGCGGCAAACAGCACATCGCGCCATATCGTGCCCACCAGCATGAAAGCAGGCGGCGAAAGAGCAAGCAACGGCAGCGCGAGCGCAGCGGCGGAATGGCGGGCGAGCCGCAAGCCAATCAGCGCGAAGGCGAGCCAGTAGAGCGCGACGGTAAACAAAAACATACTGGCCGATCCCGGCGCGACGGGATCGATCAACGCCCACAGCACAGTCATAGCCGGCGACTGCCAATCGCCCAGAAAATTCTTGGCAATATCGTTGTACACGTAGCGGGCGTCGAGCGTCATGATGCCCGGGTAGAAAACGAACATCGTCAGCGCGAAGCCGAGCAGATTGAGCGCCAGGACAGCGGACGCGCGCCCGCGCCGAGCGCCCGAACCGCCGGAGTCAGGCGCAAACGGCATAGATGTCTCCGGAGTTGGCTTCGTGCGGAAGCTCGGTCAGCCAACGCGCGATGCCCGTGGGACCGATCCAGTCGGCATGAACGAATATCTGGCTCTCGCCGAGAGCCGCGTTGAAGCGCGTGAAGCCGAGCGCTACGCAACGCTCCACGCAGGCGAGCGCGACCGCGCGCTGAATCGTGGTGAATTCGAACGAAAGTGCCGCCACAGGGCGGCTCAGGCCGGCCAACGCCTCGGATTCAAAGCCTTCGACGTCGAGCTTGATGAAGGCGGGGACGCCGAACTCGGCGATCAACGCATCGAGCGTCGTCACCGGCACGCGGATCGACCGGCTCCAGGTCTCGCGTTCCCAGCCGCGCGCGCCATGGGCCGATTGCACGAAGTCGCGCGAAGCGGTGGAAACGGTGGGATTATCAACGTTGATCATGAGATCGATCATACCGACGACGCCGCCAACGGCCGCCTGCCTGATCACGACCGTACTCCCACGGCCGTACATCAGCCTGAGCAGGCGTGCGAACGCCGGCTGCGGCTCGGCGGCGACGACGCGCGCGCCGAGCCGGCGAAAGGCGGCGATGCGGTCGCCGACATGGGCGCCGATGTCGAACACGAGATCGCCGGGCTTGACGAAGCGACGATACAGTTCGTCCATGGCGCGCGCGCGGGTGCGGTCGCCGTAATAGATCCGCAAGGATCGCAGCACTGCGCGGGCCGTGCGCAGGGTGTCCAGCATGATGGCGTCAGACAGCCGGCGATTTCGGGGAAGCAAGGGCCACGGCGGGAATCGCAAGGTCCCGCAGCATCGCCGGTGGTGCGGTTTCCTCGGGCAGACGGCCGATGCCGATGCGTGCAAACAGGTTCCCGACCGCCGGCGAAGCCGTCAACACGGCAAGTGGGATCGAAAACGCGAGCCCGCCAGCGACCAGAAGAGCAACGGGAATCGCCCATGGATGGCTGGCGGCGAGCGCCAGAATTGCCGCCCATCCGAGCAAGGTATGCGGCCAGAAATTCCGCGCGGCGAGCGTCCATGGCAGGCGATGATCATCGCGCACCTGTCCGATCCAGCCGATGCTACGGCCGAACAAGAGACCAACGAGGAACATCGTATGCCCGAACCACATGATCGGGACGAGCAGCAGGTTGAAAAGCGTCGCGATCACGATATTGGCCAGGAACAACGGCGCACCGCCGAAAGCGCGGCGCTCGTCAGGCCGCAGCAGCACCTCGAGGGCGGTCGCGAAGACCGGCGCAAACCACATCAGATAAACCAGGACGAGCGCCCATAGGCCGGCCGACAAATGGATCACGTCGGCCGGCTCGGTTGAGAGCGCCGTGGCGAGGGTGCCGAAAACGAGAAGCCCAATCCAGGCAGGCGAGCCAAGGAACATCAGGATCGCAAACGCGAGCTGATAGCGGCTGACCGGCTTGAGACCGGGCAGGCCGAGGAAGCTCCAGTACTGCATATTGCCCTGGCACCAGCGTAGGTCGCGGCGGATGAATTCCACGAGGGTGGGAGGATTCTCCTCCCAGCCAAGATCCTCCTCGGCGAGCACGCGCACCTCGTAGCCTGAGCGGCGCATCAGCGTGGCCTCGACTTGGTCGTGGCTCAGCACATGGCCGCCGAAAGGCCCGGCGGCGGACAGCATCGGCAGCCGGCAATGGGCAATGAACGGCGCTAGGCGAATTACCGCGTTGTGGCCCCAGTAAGGGCCGCAGTCGCCCTGCCACCAGGCGCTGCCGATGGTGTAAGAGCGCATGCTGAGCCGCATGCCGAACTGAAACAGCCGCGCAAAGGCGCTGGTGCTCGGCAGGCCGATCACCAGGCTTTGCAGAATGCCGAGCTGCGGTTCCACCTGCATGATGCGCACGAGACGCAGGATCGCCGCAGCCGGCATCAGGCTGTCGGTGTCGAGCACGACAGCCAAATCGTGCCGGTCGCCCCAGCGGTCGCAGAAGTCGCGGATGTTGCCGGCCTTGAATCCGGTGTTCTTCTCGCGCCGCCGATAGGTGAGCCGAATGCGGCCGCGCCAGCGCTCGGCGAGCGCGCCGAACTCGGCCTCCTCCAACGCGGCTATGTCCTGGTGACTGGTGTCGCTCAGGACATAGACGTGAAACCGATCTGCGACGCTGGCGGCGACCAGATCGGCCATCATCGGCTCGATGTTGCGGATCACGCGCGCGGGGGGCTCGTTGCGGATGCACATCAGAACCGCGGTCGAGGCGGTGATCGGCTCATCGCCGCGGATGCGGGCCGCCACCGGCGTCACCGCCTGCGCGGCGTCGCGCGAGAGCCGCATGATGAAAAATCCGATCACCGCATTCCAGAAACCGATGACCGTCCACGGCAGGGTGACGGCAAAACAGAAAAGGATCAGCGCGTCGAGCAGGTCAAAACCGCCGGCGGACAGCGCATAGGCCATCAGGCCCAAAAGGGCGACGATCGTGATCGACACAAGCGCCGCAAACAGCGCGCGGCGCGCGGCCGGCGACGGTCTTGCGGTGGTGTAGCACGCAAGCTCGTGAGTTGGACGTTCCAGCAAGTTGACTTCCGATCTCCCGCCGGCCCGTGCAAATAATAGGGGAGCGATTTTGGCAGGCCAAGGGATCCTCAAAGTGGCAACCGATCACAACAATGTTGCGCACGCCCTCTGGTACGAGGGGCCCGGGCGGGCGGCGTTGCGCGAAGAGACCCTCGCGCCGCTGAAAGATGGCATGGCGCGGGTGCGCGCTCTGTACGGGGCGCTCAGCCGCGGAACCGAATCGCTGGTGTTCGCAGGACGCGTGCCGCAAAGCGAACACAAACGCATGCGCGGACCTTTCATGGGCGGCGAGTTCCCGTTCCCGGTCAAGTACGGCTATTCGGTGGTCGGCCACGTGGAGGCGGGACCGCGCGAATTGCAAGGCCGACAGGTGTTCGTGCTGCACCCGCACCAGGACCGCTTTGACATTCCGGCCGTCGCCGCCGCGCCGCTACCGGAGGGTCTTCCGCCGCAACGCGCGGTGCTCGCCGCCAATATGGAAACGGCGCTCAATGCGGTCTGGGACGCCGAGCCGCGCCACGGCGACCGCATCGCCGTAGTCGGCGCCGGGGTAGTCGGCGCTCTGGTGGGATATCTGTGCATGCGGACGGTGTCGGAGGTGGAGGTCACCCTCGTCGATATCAACCCGGCGCGGGCAGAGGTGGCGCGCGTGCTGGGCGTCCAATTCGCCGCGCCGGAGAACGCACCAACGGAATGCGATCTTGTCGTACATGCGAGCGCCACCGCGGCGGGCCTGGCGACGGCGCTCAGTCTCGCCCGCGACGAGGCGATCGTGCTGGAACTGAGCTGGTATGGCGCGGGCGACGTGCCGGTACCGCTCGGTGGGGCGTTCCACAGCCGTCGCCTCAGGCTGATTTCGAGCCAGGTCGGCAAGGTGGCGCCGTCGCACCGGGCAAGCTGGACGCCGCGGGCTAGGCTGGAGGCGGCGCTCGCCTACACCGCCGACCCGCGCCTTGATGTGCTGTTCGCGCCGGCGGTGAAGTTTGACCAGTTGCCCGCCCGGCTGGCGGAGATTTTTCAGCCGACGAGCGGCGTTCTGTGCCAACGTATCGACTATTAGGAGGGGCACTTGTTCGCTGTCGAGGTCCGCGACCACATCATGATTGCCCATTCTTTCCGTGGCGCGCTGTTCGGACCCGCGCAGGCGCTGCATGGCGCAACCTTCGTGGTCGACGCATGTTTTCTGGCGGAACAGCTCGACGGCAACGGCGTGGTGGTCGACATCGGCCGGGCGCACGAGGCGCTGAAGGCCGTGCTGGCGCCGCTCAACTATCGCAACCTCGACGAGCTTGAACAATTCAAGGGCGTCAACACGACCACCGAGTTTCTCACGCGGCATATCTATGAGCGGCTCGCGGAGGCGGCGCGCGAGGGCCAACTTGGCCGCAACGGCCGCGAGCTTGCGGCAATTCGCGTGACGATTTCGGAGTCGCATGTCGCGCGGGCATGGTACGAGGCGCCGTTGTGGTGAAACATTTCGCGTTCGCGATCCCGGGCGATCTCGCTACGCCGACCGGCGGCTATGCGTATGACCGGCGCATCATCGGCGAATTGCGGGCGCTCGGGTGGACCGTCGACGTGATCGATCTCGGCAACGGCTTCCCCAACGCCGACGCGGCCATGCGCGCAACTGCGCAGGCGCGCATGCGCGAGACGCGCGTGGGCTGCCCAATCGTGGTGGACGGGCTTGCGCTCGGCGCATTGCCGGAAGTGGCAGGCGCGCTGCACGCGCGCAATCCGCTCGTGGCGTTGGTGCATCATCCACTGGCGCTGGAATCCGGCCTGCCGCCCGCGGAAGCGGAAAAATTCCGCACGAGCGAGCGGGCGGCGCTCTCGTTTGCGCGGCGTGTCATCGTCACCAGCGCCGCCACCGCGCGCATGCTTGCGGCGGACTACGACGTTCCATCCGACCGCATTACGGTCGCCCCCCCGGGGAGCGATCCGGTGGCCTCGGCGCCGGGGAGCAAGGACGGCATCGTTCGACTCTTGGCGGTCGGCTCGCTGGTGCCGCGCAAGGGCTACGATGTGCTGATCGCGGCGCTCGCCATGATCCGTGACCTGCCATGGCAGCTCACCATTGCCGGCGACGCGCGCGATCCAGCAACGGCGCTGCATATCGACAGGCAAATTGCCGACCTGAACCTCGGGCAGCGCATTGCGGTGGTCGGGGCGGTGCCGTCCGAGCGGCTCGCCGGGCTCTATGCCACCTCCGACCTATTCGTGCTGGCCTCGCGCTACGAGGGCTACGGGATGGCCTTTGCGGACGCCATTGCGCATGGGTTGCCGGTGATCGGAACCACGGCCGGGGCCGTTCCCGATACGGTGCCCGAAGGCACAGGCATCCTGATTGCGCCAGACGATGTGGCGGCGCTGGCAAAAGCGCTGCGCGCCCTGATCGGCGATCGTGACGAGCGGCGGCGCCTCGCCGCTGCGGCGCGCGCGGCGGCGGCGCGCCTGCCGACGTGGAAGGACTCCGCGCTGTTGTTCGCCCGCGCGATCGAGGCAGCGGCATGAGCTCGTTCGCCGCCGAGTGGCTTGCGCTGCGCGAGCCCTACGACGCTCGGGCGCGCAGCCGCGCAGTGCTTGACGCGGTGAGCGCGGCATTCACCGGCTGGCCGTCGCTGACAATCGTCGATCTTGGCTGCGGAACCGGCTCAACCCTGCGGGCGCTCGCGCCCCGGCTGACCGCCCGGCAGCAGTGGAAGCTCGTGGACAACGACCTCGGCCTGCTCGCACGCGCGGCTACAGCATTTCACGAGCGGGCCACGGTGACCACCGCGGCGATCGATCTCGCACACGACCTTGAAGCCGCGCTCGACGGGCCGGTTGATCTTGTGACCACCTCGGCGCTGCTCGATCTCGTCTCCGAGCGCTGGCTGGAGCGGCTCGCAGTGGAACTCGCCGCACGCAAGCTGCCGCTTTATGCGGCGCTGACGTTCGACGGCCGGGTGGTGCTCGAACCTTCCGAACCCGGGGATTTCGCCGTCATCGCCGCGGCGGCCACATTCCACCGCCGCGACCAGGGATTCGGGCCGGCGCTCGGGCCGGATGGCGCGGCGCGCGTGCTGGCGCGGCTCAAGGCCGTCGGATATGCGGTCACGCATGACACGGCGGACTGGCAGTTCGGACCGAAGGATCAGGACATCGAAATCCAGACGCTGGAAAGCTGGGCGGGCGCAGCGCGAGAAACCGGCCGATTACCCGCGTCAGAGATCGCCGCCTGGCTCGCGCATCGGCGCCAGCAGGCGAGCGCAGGGCAACTGTCGATGCGGATCGGTCACGTCGACGTCTTCGCGATGCCAATCGACCGGCGCTGAGCACTCAAGTCGCAATCGAACAGCACTTCGTCGTCGAGGCGATGCACGTGCATGGGCGCGCGCAGCGCCTCATGAACGCGCTCCACCGGCGGGAGATTGAGGCTCGGCCGACCAGCGCCGATGATGATTGGCGCGACGACGACGTGCAGACGGTCGAGGGCTCCGTCGGAAAGAAAACGGGACACGGTCTCCGCGCCACCTTCGACCAGGATGCGGCGCAAGCCGCGCGCGGAGAGCGCGCGAAGGATGTCGCGCGGCGCGATGCGTCCTTGGCTTGCCGGCAGCGGCACGAGCTCGATGTCGGGAGGCAGCTGTGTTTGCGCGCCTTCGGCGGTCACCACCAGCCGCCGCACGCCGTCGCACGCAAACATGCGCGCGCCGGCCGGCAGCCGGCCGGACGGATCGATCACCACGCGCGCCGGACTGGGGCCGGCTACGCGGCGGACAGTCAGCTGCGGGTCATCGGCCAGGGCGGTACCAACACCGACCACAACCGCGTCCACGACCGCACGCAGGCGGTGCAGGTGGGCGAGCCCCGCCGGGCCGTTGATGTAATGCGAATGGCCGCTGTCGGTGGCGACGCGGCCATCAAGCGATTGCCCAAGCTGGCCCACAACCACAAGGCCGTCGGCCGCGGCGCGCTGCAGCGGACCGAACACCGCCCGCCAACGGGTAGGCAGCTGCGCGGCGGGATTGCGGATCAAATCGGGCACCGATTCCCAGTCGTCGCCCACGCTCGGTTTCCTGAACAAATCTTCATCGCGCCGAATTACTTCGCCCAGTCCTTGATTTGGCGCGCGAGGCATTTTCAAGCGCACGTGACTTGCGTGGACACAATTATATCCAAATATCCCCGCATGACCTACACGCCCTGTTGGTCGGGGGAACGCCAGCGGGGTGACCGGTGTTCTAGCTTGCGACAATTCGGTTAGGGCGAAAGGCGTTTAATCACATATGGGCGACGCAAAATCGATTGGCGCCCTGTTCGGAACTCGCGAACAGGTCGGCGTAGTTCGAGGTGTGGCCGAATTCCGCGCGCGGCGGCCGCTGTTCGTATCAGGCAGAAACGAGACACTGCTGGTGCTGCCAGTCGACGGCATCGACTTGGGGCGGCTCAACGCATTCAAAGAACTGTGCGCGCCGCACCAGCCGAAGCTGTTGCTGTCGTCGCGACGTGCAAGCGCGCTTGGTTTCGACACAAACATGCCGATAGCGATTTCACTGACGGACGACACAAGCCCCGATAGCTTGCTGGCGCTGATCGTCGATCCGGACGTCGATGACGTGCCGAAAGCGGACCCCGCAGGCGATGCCGCCGTGGCCGCGATTCAATTGGCGAAGCTGGCGCAAGGACTGCCGGCCGTGCTTGCGGTGGACGCCAGTATCGCGACCACGGCGCAGTTCGATCCTCCGCTCATTGCCATCGAAGCGGAGGCCGTAGCGCGCTATCGCCGGGACATCATCCGCACGCTGCGCATAATGGGCGAGGCGCCGATCCCGCTGAACACCGGAACGCGCACGCGGTTCGTGGCATTTTGCGATGCGCTCGGTGAGACTTCGGTGGCGATCATCGTGGGCGAACCGAACTTCGAGGAGCCGGTGCCGGTCCGCCTGCACTCGGCGTGTCTCACCGGGGATGTGTTCGGGTCGCGGCGCTGCGATTGCGGCGACCAGTTGAGACTTTCGATCACGCGGCTCGACGACATCGGCGGCGGTATCATTCTGTATCTGGCGCAGGAAGGTCGCGGCCTTGGGCTCGGCAACAAGCTGCGCACCTATCAGCTGCAGGACGCTGGCCTCGATACCGTGGACGCCAACACCACACTCGGCTTCGACGATGACGAGCGCGACTATGGCGTCGCGGCGCGCATGCTGGAGATGCTCGGCTGTCGGCGCATCGTGCTGCTCACCAACAACCCGGCCAAACTCGACGGGCTGGCCAAGGCCGGCATCGAAATCACCGACCGCATGCCGATCGAAGCGCCGATCACGGCCGAGAACGCCCGCTATCTCGCGGCAAAGGCGGCTCGCGCTGGACATCAGCTTGGGCATCTGATTGTGTCCTTGACCGATCCCAATGCCGCGCGGCGGGCGGCCGAGCTCGCCCGGTAGGGCAACACCGGCATTGCGGAACGTCGGGGGCACGCCGTGCCGGACAACCTCGCGCCTGCCTACACGCTGACCGCGCGCGTCTTGCACTGGATCGTCGCCGTTCTGGTGCTGAGCATGATCCCATTCGGCTTGATCATGGTGCGGCTCGATTCCGGCCCGACCCAGGACCTGTTGTTCAATCTGCACCGCTCGATCGGCGCCATCCTGCTGCCGATCGTCCTCGTGCGGCTGATCTGGCGGCTGCAGCATCCGCCGGCGCCGCTGCCCGCGGACATTCCGGCGATTCAGCGCGTGGCGGCGCACACGACGCACTGGACGCTCTATGTGCTGCTGATCGTACAGCCGCTGATCGGCTGGATCGCGACCTCAGCCTATCGCGCCCCGATCGGTGTGTTCTGGATGTTCGAATTGCCGCCGATCTGGCCGGAGGACCGGACATTTTCCGAACAGCTCTTTGCGGTTCATCGGCTTATCGGATTTGCCATCGCGGCGCTCGTTTGCGCGCACATCGGCGCGGCCCTGTTCCACCATTTCATTCGCCGGGACCGCGTGCTGATGCGCATGATTACCGGCTAGCGCGATGGAGCGGCAGCACAAGCGACGGATCGCAGAGCTCACCTCCTTCGAGGCGATGCAGGCCGTTGGCGCGGATGCGATCCTCTGCCTGCCCATCGGATCGCTCGAACAGCACGGGCCGCATCTGCCACTTAACACCGACACCGTGCTGGCCGAGGCGTTCACCGCGGCAATCGTCGCGCGCTGGGGCGACACCTACAACCTGTGGCAATTGCCGGCGCTGCCGCTCGGACTGTCGCGCGAGCATGCCTGGGCGAGCGGAACAGTCTCACTCTCGGTCGCGACCATGACGGCGCTCCTGCGCGAGATGGCCGGCGAGGTCGCGCGCACGCTGCCGGCGCGCAAGCTCGTGGTGATCAACGGCCACGGCGGCAACCGCGGACTTCTTGAGGCGCTGGCGCGGGAACTGGCGCACGACTTCGGCCTGAATTTCTGTGCCATGCATCTGGGCGCGATGATAAGCCCGCCGGCGGGCGCGGCGTTCGTCGAGGTCCACGGCGGCAAGGACGAAACCTCGGCCATGCTTGCGCTCGCGCCTGAGATGGTGCGACAGGAGCGGATGGCGGAAATCAAACCGCCGGCCGACGCCAAGAGCGTGCAAGCCCTGATCCTCGATCCGGCCACAAGCTGGCCATGGTGCAGCAACGACGACCGCATCGCGCATCTCGGCGTGATCGGCGACGCGCGCACGGCATCGGCCGAGCACGGCCGCGCGATCGTGGAGCGTGTGGTCGGGGCGGCAGGCGCGGTGTTGGCGCGACTGATCGACGAGCAGCGGCGCTAGCGCGGCGCCTATCCCTCGCCGCCGCTTGCGCGAACGCGCATGCGTTGCGAGTACCTGCGTGGTCCCCGGCGGTTGCGCTGGCTCTCCCGCTGCCGATCCGACCAAGAGGGGTGGGCGCGGCAGGCCGTTCTTGCCGCAACGCATGCGCGATGTTATTTGCGCGGCATGAGCGCCGGACCGATCGAGAATATCCGCAATTTTGCGATCATCGCGCATATCGACCACGGCAAGTCGACGCTCGCCGACCGGCTCATCCAGCTCACCGGCGCGCTCGAAGAGCGCGAGATGGTGGAGCAGGTGCTCGACTCCATGGACATCGAGCGCGAGCGCGGCATCACGATCAAGGCGCAAACCGTGCGGCTGAACTACACCGCGCGCGGCGGCCAACGCTACGTGCTCAACCTGATCGATACACCCGGCCACGTGGATTTCTCCTACGAGGTGAGCCGGAGTCTTGCGGCCTGCGAAGGCTCGCTGCTGGTGGTGGATGCGAGCCAGGGGGTCGAGGCGCAGACGCTCGCCAATGTCTATCAGGCGATCGACGCCGGCCACGAAATCGTGCCGGTGCTCAACAAGGTCGATCTGCCGGCGGCGGAGCCGGACAAGGTCAAGCAGCAGATCGAGGACGTGATCGGACTCGACGCCTCGAATGCGATCCTCATTTCGGCCAAGACCGGCGAGAACGTGCCCGAGGTGTTGGAGGCCATCGTCCACCGGCTGCCGCCGCCCAAGGGCGACCGCGCGGCGCCGCTGAAGGCGCTGCTCGTGGATAGCTGGTACGACTCGTATCTCGGCGTCGTGGTGCTGGTGCGCATCGTCGACGGCACGCTGAAGAAGGGCCAGCGCATCCGGCTGATGGGAACGGGCGCGGCCTATGAGGTCGATCAGGTCGGCGTGTTCACCCCGAAGCTGCAAGCCGCCGAGGAACTGGGGCCGGGCGAGATCGGCTATCTTACCGCCTCGATCAAGCAGGTGGCGGATACGCGCGTCGGCGACACCATCACCGACGATCGCAGGCCGGTCGCGGAACCCCTGCCCGGCTTCCGGCCCGCGGTGCCTGTCGTGTTCTGCGGGCTGTTCCCGGTGGATGCCGCGCAGTTCGAGGATCTGCGGGCGGCCATCGCCAAGCTGCGCCTCAACGACGCAAGCTTCACCTACGAGATGGAAACGAGCGCGGCACTCGGCTTCGGCTTCCGCTGCGGATTCCTCGGGCTCCTGCACCTCGAAATCATCCAGGAGCGCCTGGCGCGCGAGTTCAATCTGGAGCTGATCGCCACCGCCCCGTCGGTGATCTACAAGATCAAGCTGCGCCACCAGGACAAGGAGATCGAGATTCACAATCCGGTCGACATGCCGGACCCGGTGCAGATTGCGGAAATCCGCGAGCCGTGGATCGAGGCGACGATACTGACACCGGACGAGCACCTCGGCGCGGTGCTGAAGCTCTGCCAGGACCGGCGCGGCGAGCAGATCGACCTCACCTATGTGGGCAACCGTGCGATGGTGAAATACGCGCTGCCGCTGAACGAGGTGGTGTTCGATTTCTACGACCGGCTGAAATCGGTGTCGCGCGGCTATGCGTCGTTCGACTATCACCTGACCGACTATCGCCCGGCCGATCTCGTGAAGATGTCGATCCTGGTGAACGGCGAGCCGGTGGATGCGCTGGCGATGCTCGTGCACCGCACGCGCGCGGAGGGGCGCGGGCGCGCGATGGTGGAGAAGCTGAAGGAGCTGATCCCGCCGCACATGTTCCAAATCCCGATCCAGGCGGCGATCGGCGGCAAGATCATCGCGCGCGAGACGGTGCGCGCGTTCCGCAAGGACGTGACCGCCAAATGCTACGGCGGCGACGTGACGCGAAAGCGCAAGCTTCTGGAGAAGCAGAAGGAAGGCAAGAAGCGGATGCGGCAGTTCGGCAAGGTGGACATCCCGCAGGAGGCGTTCATCGCGGCGCTCAAGGTGGACGTCTGACGCTTGGCGTCAGACTGGGGCCGCGCCGTAGGCGAACGTGTGGGGGCCACTGCGGCGTCCGTGCGCGCAGCGCGCCTTGAACTGCTACTTGCACCTGGCGGCGCAGGCTTTGGCCTTCTCGCCACACTGCCCCTTGTTGTTGGTACGCTTGAGGCAGGCGTTCTCCTCGTCCATGCACTTCTGCCGGCAGGTCGCCTGTGCGCTTGCTCCTGTGGGACCTAGAACCAGCATTGAGGGGCCAAGCGCGGCGCCAAGCAACAGCGCAACGATCGCTCTCATCGTGTGTCTCCGTGGGCGAACACCATCATCCTACGAGTCGGCGGAATAAATGTCCGCCGCTTGCCTCGCTTAAGGGGTTCGTCGGACTGGCGGCGAAAGGCAGTTGCAATTCGTTCTCAATTGCAATAAACTCCCCGCGTTTGTGGACAGGGGAAACAGATGCGTTCGGTCTTCATTGGGGCGCTCGTGGCCGGCGGGATGTTCGGCGCGGCGCTTGCGGCGGGCAATCTCGCGGGTCAAGAGCCGATCACCGTCACGGTGGAGCTCGGGCGGCCGGGCAAGCACGTGTTCGCGCCGGACAAGCTCAGGTTCGAGACCGGCAAGCTGTACAAGCTCGTGCTAACCAACAGGAGCAACGACCCGCACTATTTCACGTCGGACGGATTCTCCACGCTGATCTACACGCGCAAGGCGCAGGTGGTGCAGACGCGCGACGGCAAGACGACGACGCTCGCCGAGTTCAAGGGCACGATCCGCGAGATCGAGGTCTATCCGGGGCACACGGCGGAATGGTGGTTCGTGCCAGTGGCGACCGGCAGGCTCACCGACCTGCGCTGCGGGATCAAAGGCAAGGACGGCAAGACCCATGCCGAGCTCGGCATGACGGGAGAGATCGTGATCGAATAGCCACCATCTTTGTAGCCCATCAGCTTTACCGGCCGCAGTACTGACCGATATCCGTCACTGAGGCGCTCGCCGCGCGGTGCTGAGCCTCGAGGGATGACGGCGCGCAGGACGACGGCCATAGGCCGCCTCAGCATCGGCCGAAAGTCTGATCCGCAAAGTCGCGTGCTTCTCCGTAGAAGGGGCGGCTCCCACGTACCCCTCTTTCGTCCCCCTCTTTCGTCCCCCTCTTTCGTCGCTCGCGCGGATGGCCGCGTGTCGACGCGGGGCCAGCGTTCCCGGTCGAATTTTCGGCTCTCAGGATAACGTTGAAGAGGGGGGCAGAATGACGGATTTGGTACCACACAAGAGGATCGCGCTCAGCCACCGATCACCGCCACGCCCTGGATTTCGATCAGCATGCCGGGGCGGGCAAAGTGCGACACGGTGATCAGGGCACTCGCCGGATAATTGCCGTCGGGAAAGTACTCCTTGCGCAGATCGACGAAGCGGTCGCCAAGCCGGGGGTCGTTGATGAATACCGTCATGGTGACCATGTTGGCGAGACTGCCGCCGGCCTTTCTGATCGTCTTGTCCAGCAGGCCGAAAATGGTCCGCACCTGCGCCTCGAAATTGCCGGAGATGTCGTTGCCCGCTTCGTCGCGCGTGGCGGTCTGGCCGGCGAGCCAGACGATCTTACCGCCCTCCGTGATCACGGCCGGCGAGAACGCCCGGGACTTCTGAAACTCGCTCTTGTCCATATACACCGCCATGGATTCGATCTCCTCTGTTGCAACTGCGCCCCAGTGACGCAAAAACTTAACCTGTTTGCCACAATGCTAAGCTTTTCGGCGAGAGCCAGGGACGCTAAGATCATATGTTTTCGTCCCTCATTTTTTTCCTGCTGGCGGCCAGTCCAGCGCCCGCGCAGGATATCGGCACGCTCGTCCCTGTGCGGCCGCCACCGCTTTCCAATCCCCACGATCCCAGCATTCCGGCCAAGGAGCTGTTCGGCCGCAAGAGCGAGCCCGCGCCGATGGCGGCGCGCGCGATCGGCAAATATTCCCGCGGCTGTCTCGCCGGGGCAAAAATGCTGCCGATCAGCGGTCCGAACTGGCAGGTGATGCGGCTGTCGCGCAACCGCAACTGGGCGCATCCGGTCATGATCGACTTGTTGGAGCGGATCGCGGCCAAGGCGCCGAACGTCGGTTGGCGCGGCCTTTTGGTCGGCGACCTCACGCAGCCGCGCGGCGGGCCGATGCTCACCGGCCATGTCAGCCATCAGATCGGGCTGGACGCAGACGTGTGGTTCACGCCGATGCCGGACCGCGAGCTCACGCGGCAGGAACGCGAAGAAATGATGGCGACCAACCTTGTCACCGACGACTGGACCGATGTGCGTCGCGATATCTGGTCGCCAGCGCATGTTGCGTTGCTCAAGCTGGTCGCCGAACAGCCGGAAGTGGAGCGCGTCCTGGTCAACTACGCGATCAAGAAGGCACTGTGCCAAGAGGTCAAGGGCGACCGGCGGTGGCTCAGCAAAATCCGCATCGTGTACGGGCACAACTACCATTTCCACATCCGCATCAAGTGCCCGGCGGACAGCCCGAACTGCGAACCCGATCCGCCCACGCCCTCACATGACTCCTGCGCGGAAGAAATCGCGTACTGGACCGCCAACGACCGGTTCAAGCCAAAGCCGCCGAAGCCCGGCGTCGAACGCTATCAGCTCAAGATGGCGGACCTGCCAGCGGCGTGCCGCGAGGTCCTGAATGCACCGCGGGCAAGGTCGGCACAGCCAGATGCCCTGATCAAATAACGCCCGCAGTCTCAAATCACCCTGAAACCGCGGGCGAGCTGCCATGTGGAAAGCACGAAAATCACGAGCCCAATGGCGGTCATGAGGATTCGCGCCGGTACGCGCTTGACCGCCCAGGCGCCGAGCGGCGCCGCCAGCATTCCGCCCAGGGCGAGCGGGATGAGGCTCTGCAACGGCGAAGCGCCGAGTTCGACAAAAAAGGTCGTGGCGGCGGCGACCGTCACAAAGAATTCCGTCGCATTCACCGAACCGACAGTCTGGCGCGGGGCATAACCGGAACCGACGAGCGTCGTGGTCGACACCGGTCCCCAACCGCCGCCACCGCTGGCATCGAGAAAGCCGGCAACAAAGCCGACCGGCGCCGTCCAGGCCGACGGCGCCTCTCGTTTCGGCGCGAGCCTGATCCGCGCCGCCTTGAGCAAGATGTAGACGCTCATGAGCAACAAATAGCCAAAGACGAACGGCCGCACCGTGGCGGCATCGATATTCGACAGAACCCACGCGCCCAAGATCGCGCCCAGCACACCCGCGATGCCGAGCCGGATCACCAGGCGCCAATCGATGTTGCGATGATAGATGTGGGAGGCTGCGGACGCTCCGGTGGTGAAGATCTCCGCCGTATGAACCAACGCGCTCGCCTGGGCCGGGGGCATGCCGATCGTCAGCATCGCGGTGGTTGAGATCACGCCGAACGCCATGCCGAGGGCGCCGTCCACGAGCTGCGCGAGAAACCCGATGCAGAACAGCAACACAAATTCAGCGGTCATGGATTGACGCCCCGATCAACTCCGCACCGTCGTCGTCTATCGACGAGTCTCCCTGCGCAAGCGCCAACGCCCCCACCGGCACACCGGCACCACATATAGGTATCGGCGCCGAGGCTTTTAACGACCATGGGGGAAAATGGTTGCCACCTTGTTTGCCTGGCTTCCCGGGCGGCGAAATCCGATGTGGAAAACGCTGTGGCGGCGCCGTTCAGCCGCGCGCGCCGGCGTCCTCGCGGATCATCGCCGCTCCCTTCTCCGCAATCATCATGGTCGGCGCCGCGGTGTTGCCCGAGGTGATGGTCGGCATCACCGAGGCGTCGATCACGCGCAGGCGGTCGAGTCCGATCACGCGCAGACGCTCGTCGACCACAGCCAGCGGATCGCTCGTGCGACCCATCTTTGTCGTGCCCACAGGATGAAAGATCGTGGTACCGATGTCACCGGCGGCCTTGACCAAACTTGCGTCGTCATCGCCGACACCATCGCCCGGGCGGAATTCGATCGGCTGGTACGGTTTCAGGGCCGGCTGCGATACAATGCGGCGGGTGACACGGATGCAATCAGCGGCCACGCGGCGGTCCTCTTCGGTCGCCAGGTAATTCGGCGCAATCAGCGGCGGATCGGCGGGATCTGCAGAGCGCAGCCGCACGTAGCCGCGGCTGGTCGGCTGCAGATTGGTCACACTCGCGGTGAAGGCCGGGAACGTATGCAGCGGCTCGCCGAAACGGTCGAGCGACAACGGCTGCACGTGATACTGAATGTTGGCGCGCGCGCGATGCGGATCGGAGCGGGTGAAAATTCCAAGCTGGGAGGGTGCCATGGTCATCGGCCCGCGGCGGAACAGCGCGTAATCGAGCAGCATCCGCGCAAAACCGATGCGCGAGTGATAGATCTCGTTCATGGTCTTGATGCCGGAGACCCTGTAAATCAGCCGTAGCTGCAGGTGATCGTGCAGGTTCTCGCCGACGCCGGGCTTTTCGAGCACCACCGGTATCCCGAAGCTGGACAATTGCCCGGGCGGGCCGACGCCGGAGAGCAACAGAAGCTGCGGGGTGCCGATGGCGCCCGCGGCCAGAATCACCTCGCCGCGGCAGCGCGCGCTGCGCACGGCGCCGTGCTGGCGCCAGCGCACGCCTACGGCGCGGCGTCCCTCAAACAGCACGCGCTCGACCAGACAATCGGTCTCAAGCCGCAAGTTGGAGCGGTGCAGCACCGGCTTAAGAAAGCCGCGCGCGGCCGACCAGCGCCGGCCGCGTTTCTGGTTGACGTGATAGGCGCAGGAGCCTTCGTTGTCGCCGGTGTTGAAATCCTCGATCTGTCGGATGCCGGCCTGCGCGGCGGCGGCGCGAAAGGCGTCGAGCAGGTCCCAGCGTACGCGCGGCGGCTCGACGCGCCATTCGCCGCCGACCGCGTGGTGCTCGCTTGCGCCGAGAAAATGGTCCTCGTGCTTCTTGAAATAGGGCAGCACGTCGTTCCAGCCCCAGCCCGTGAGCCCGAGCTGCCGCCAATGATCGTAGTCGGCCGCCTGGCCGCGCATGTAGATCATGGCGTTGATCGAGGACGAGCCGCCGATCACCTTGCCGCGCGGGTAGTGCAAGCTGCGGCCGTTGAGGCCCGGCTCCTCCGCGGTCTTGAACATCCAGTCGGCGCGCGGATTGCCGATGGCGAACAGGTAACCGACCGGGATGTGGAACCAGATCCAGTTGTCGCGGCCGCCGGCCTCGAGCAGCAGCACGCGCGCGGCCGGATCGGCGGACAGCCGGTTGGCCAGCACGCAACCGGCTGAACCGGCGCCCACGATGATGTAGTCGTATTCGCCTTCGAGCGGCGTCGGCTCAACCATTCTGCAACCGTCTCAACGCCGATTGGTCTCTGCGATGATCGATACTATCCGCAGCTCGATACGCACCACGACGGTTCGGCAACGGGTCAGACTCATCGTAGCAGGGCGAAGGCGCGTGTACAGCCGTTCAAGGCACCGTGGCGCGTGCCGGAAACGCTCTGATAAGATATGTCATGTTTCCGCCGGAGCGAATCGTCTGCCTGACCGAGGAGACCGTCGAGACGCTGTATCTGCTTGGCGAGGAGCGGCGGATCGTGGGTGTGTCTGGCTATGCCGTGCGGCCGCCGCAGGTGCGACGCGAGAAGCCGCGCGTGGCGGCTTTCATCAGCGCGGACGTGCCGAAAATCCTGGCGCTTGAGCCCGATCTGGTTCTGGCCTTCTCCGACCTGCAGGCGGACATCGTCGCCGAATTGGTGCGCAAGGGTATGGCGGTGCATGCCTTCAATCAGCGCAGCATCGCAGGCATTTTTGCCATGATCCGCACGGTCGGCGCACTGGTTGACGCGGTGGAAAAAGCAGACGCGCTCGTGCGCTCGCTGGATGCCCGCCTGCAGCAGGCGCGGCAGCGCGCGCGACGAAGGCTGCGGCCGCGCGTCTATTTCGAGGAATGGGACGAGCCGATGATCTCGGGCATCGGCTGGGTGTCGGAGCTGATCGAAGCAGCGGGCGGTATTGATGTGTTCAAAAATCTGTCGGTGCAAAAGAGCGCGAAGGACCGCATCGTGAGCCCGGACGACGTGATTGCTGCGGCCCCGGACATCATCATAGGATCGTGGTGCGGCAAGCGGTTTGTGCCGGCGAAGGTCGCGGCGCGGCCGGGATTTGCGGCGGTTCCCGCAGTCGCGGGCGGCCACTTGCGCGAAATCAAATCGGCGCTGATCCTGCAACCGGGGCCGGCCGCGCTCACCGACGGGCTCGACGAGATCGAGCGCATCATCGAGGAGTGGAATGCGGCTGACCGGGAGCGCAGCCGCGAAGCAAGACGCTCCTGAATTTATCGATCTATCGCCGCCAAAAGGCGAGAGCGTCTTTGATTTTCGCAACGTAGCTTGCGATCCGCGGCGGCTCTGGCTCGCTCAACTGCAGGCCGACGGTTTCCAAAAGCCCGCCCGAAACCTTGTGCGCCTGCAACACTACGTCGCCGAGTTGCAGGCTGTCGCCGGGCTCGGGCGGACGTCCGAGCTGCTCGACGAAATATTCGGCCAAGGTCGTCGCGCGCTGCTCAGCCTCGACGGGCAGGCCGTAAATTTCCGCCAGCGCGCCGAGCGTGGCGGTACCGGGCAAATAGAAGTCGCCGAGCAGCTTGCGATCGGCCAGCATTGCGGTCGGCATATCGACGAAAAATCGGTCGAGCGCCGGGGCGCGCTCGGGAGGCGCAAGAAAATATACGTGATCGCCCTCGCGCGCCGGACCGGCTTCCTCCGGCGTGTAGACCCGCTCGGAGCGCACCACCAACGTAAGCTTGGCCCAGGACGGCACGACGCCGTGGCGCAGGTAGGGGCTGTTGGCGACGATGGGATAGCCGACCAGCTCCTGGGCAAGTTGCCCAGGCAGATCGAGCTCGCTGCGATGCGCCGAAACCGGCTTGTGCGAAATCGCCACGCGCAGCTTGCGCGCGGCGATCGGGATGGTCCAGCCCTGCACCAGCAGCGACGCCAGCACCACCACAAAGCCGACGTCGAAGAAAAGCTGCGCGTTATCCAGCTTCACCAATAATGGAATCGAGGCGAGGAAGATGCTGACGGCGCCGCGCAGTCCAACCCAGGAAATGAACAGCTTCTCGGGCTCGGTGAAGCGGAACGGCGCCAAACACAAAAAGACCGCCACCGGACGCGCGACAAACATCAGCATGAAGGCGACCGCCAGTGCGCCGAGCGCGTGCCGCGGCAGATTTTCCGGCCAGACCAGAAGCCCGAGCAGCACGAACATCACGATTTGCGCAAGCCAGGTTGCGGCGTCGAGAAATGCGATCAGCGTCGAATGAGCGCGCGTGGCGCTGTTTCCCACGACAAGGCCGGCAAGATAAACGGCGAGAAAGCCGGAGCCGTGAACCGACTCGGCAAAGCCGAAGGTTACGATCGCGCCGGTGGCGACAAAGGGCGCATGCAGCCCCTGCGGCAGATCGAGGCGGTTAAGTACGAACACCATCAGCCGCCCGCCGAACCAGCCCACGAGGCCACCGATAACTGCGGCGCTCAAGAGCATGATCGCGATGGTCTGCGGCGACTTGTGGCCGACGAGCAAAATTTCGACCAGCACGATGGCGAGGAAGATCGCGAACGGATCGTTGGTGGCCGACTCCACCTCGAGAGTGGCGTTGACGCGCGGACGCAATTGCAGGCCGCGCGCGTGCAGAAGGAAAAAGACCGCAGCCGCATCCGTCGAGGCCACGACTGCGCCGACCAAAAACGATTCGAGCGGTGTCAGGCCGAGTGCCCACCAGGCCATGGGCGCGGTAAGTACTGCGGTCAAAAATACGCCGAGGGTGGCAAGCAGCACGGCCGGCGCGAACACGCTGCGAAATGTCGAGATGCGCGTGCGCAGGCCTCCATCGAACAGAATGAGCCCGAGGGCAACCGAGCCCACAACATAGGCGGCCCACACGTTGTCGAACTTGATACCGCCGGGTCCTGCTTCGCCCGCGAGCATGCCAATGATCAGAAAGACCAGCAGCAACGGGGCGCCGAAGCGCAGCGCAATCAGGCTCGACATGATGCCGGCCAGCACCAGAAGCGCACCGAGCAGGATCGTTAGACCGACGGTGTCAAGCGTTGCCACGCGAATCTCCGCATCGGGAACGGACACTAGACCGAATTCGATTGGAGCTGAACGTGAACGCACATGCGACCTCTCCCCGCTTGCCAGGGAGAGATCGCCCCGAAGCCGAAGGCAACGAGGCGATGACCGGCGGGTGAAGGCGCCTCGCGAAGGCCGGGCGGCGAGGCCCCCGCACCCAGCTCGCACCCCTGGCTGCTCGGCACCCTCTCTCGCAAGCGCAGAGAATCAGAACGCGACCTTGTCGCCGCCTTTCAGTGCGAGGATCTGGCGCGCGTCGTCGGGCGTGGCGAGCTCGAGGCCAAAGCCCTCGATGATCTGGCGTGCCTTGTGCACCTGCTGGGCATTCGACTCGGCAAGCTTGCCGGGGCCGATCCAGAGCGAGTCCTCAAGCCCCACGCGCAGATTTCCCCCCATTGCGACGGCCATCGCGCCGATCACCATCTGCGCGCGACCGGCGCCGAGCACCGACCAATGATAGTTCTCGCGGCCGAACAGACGGTCGGCGGTGCGGCGCATGTGGATCACGTCCTCGGGATGCGTGCCGATGCCACCGAGGATGCCGAACACCGACTGCACGAACAGCGGCGGCTGGACGAGCTTGCGGTCAAGGAAATGCGCCAGGTTGTAGAGGTGACCGATGTCGTAGCATTCAAACTCAAACCGCGTGCCGTTGTCGGCGCAGGTCTTCAGCACGAATTCGATGTCCTTGAAGGTGTTGCGGAACACGAGGTCGCGCGTGCCTTCGAGGTAGGGCTGCTCCCAGTCGTATTTGAATTCCTTGTAGCGGTTGAGCATGGGGTAGAGGCCGAAGTTCATCGAGCCCATGTTGAGGCTGGCGATCTCCGGCTTGAAGGTGTGCGCGGGGCTGATGCGCTCCTCCACCCGCATGGTGGGCGAGCCGCCGGAGGTGAGATTGATCACCACATTCGACCGCTGCTTGATGCGCGAGATGAAGCGGCCGAAGGCCTCCGGCGACTGGTCGGGCTTGCCGGTCTCCGGGTTGCGGGCGTGCAGGTGTACAATGGCGGCGCCGGCTTCCGCCGCGCCCACGGCGGCCTCTACTATCTGGTCGGGCGTGATCGGCAGATAAGGCGACATGGTCGGCGTGTGGATCGAGCCGGTGATCGCGCAGGTGACGATGACCTTGTTCTTGCCGTTGGCTTTGCGGGCGGAAGTCTGTGCGGGTTGGGCCATGAGTACGCTCCGTGTTGCGGCGGGCATCCTATGCGGATCGACCGCAACTTGAAAACCCGTCGACGGCGCGTGACCACGCGGCGAATTCGGTAATTGCCTCCCTGGCGCGGCGGGCCGGCGCCTGGACACGGGCCGCGGGCAACCGGAGCCGGGTGCGGTCGGCACCTTTCGGGTGCCAAGTCGGCGCGGTCGCGATCGCCGGCCGCAGGCGCAACGCCGCAGATTACCTCCGGCCGCTGCGAATCCGCCGGCACTTGAAATCGAACGCCTGTTCCTTAGATCGCCAAGCGGCGAGCCGCCGTTCTCGGGGCTCGACGCCACGGGCGCCGGACCGGTGTCCGGCGACCCGCTTCTATCCACTTCGCTCATCGGAGGATGTGGCTATGAGGAGCTTGAACCTTGATCCCTTCTGGCGAACCAGCGTCGGCTTCGACCGGTTGTTCGACCTGTTGGACGAAAGCCTGCGGTTCGAGCCGGAAGACAACTATCCGCCCTACAACATCGTTCGCACCGGCGAGGACAGCTACCGCATCTCGCTTGCAGTCGCGGGATTCAAGCCCGAGCAGCTCAGCGTGACCGTGCAGCAGAACATGCTGACGATCACCGGCCGCGCGAGCGAGAAGCAGAACGAACCGGAGTACCTCTATAAAGGCATTGCCGCGCGTTCGTTCGAACGTCGCTTCAGCCTCGCCGACTACGTCGAGGTGAAGGGCGCGACATTCGAGGACGGTCTGCTCCAGATCGAACTGGAGCGCGAACTGCCTGAGGCCATGAAGCCGCGCCGGATCGAGATCAAGACCGGCAAGGCGCTGCCGCAGGCCGAGAAGGTCAAGGCCATCGAGCACGTGAAAGCGGCCTGACCTCTCTCCGGTTGCGAACCGGCGGTTCGCAGCGGACAACTCGGACCGCCGCGTTCGCAGTTGCATGGTCGGTGAGGCGAGAGAGCGCCAACGAAACAAAGTCCTTGAAGAGACGATCGAGGAGAGGCGCTCTGGCTCGAGCATTTTTGGAGAATTGCGAAAAATCGGGCGGGGAAGCCCATCATGAGGGAACTTTCACGCGTCACAGGCAGCGGTGCCATGCATCGCGCCATTCTGGTTGCGGCGGCGCTTCTGCTGGGCGTTCCGGCACAGGCCGTCGAGGCGGCATTGGTGGACGTGCAATTCGTGATGCAGAACGCCGAAGCCTCCAAGAACCTGCGGCTGCAGGTCGAGAAGATGCGCGCCGAGCACCAGTTGAAGGCCAAAGCCGAACAGGACGAAATCGAAAAGCTCAATCAGTCGCTGGCACGCGAACGGGAAAGGATTTCCGACGCCGAGTATTGGAAGCGCCTGCGGTCGCTGCGGCAAAGGGCGGCCAATTCCCAGATCGAGGCGCAGGAGCGGCAGGAAAGGTTGGATGCGGCGCTGGCGGTGGCGTCGGAAAAAATCGCCGCCATGATCGTGCAGATCGTGGATGAGGTGAGAAAGGAAAGAAACTTCGCTTTCGTGTTGTCGAACACGGCGACGGTCGGCAAACCGACGATTCCAGACATCACGCCGGAAGTCCTCAAGCGCCTCAACCAGCGCATGTCCAGCGTCGCCTTCGATCCATGGAAATAGCCGATAGTGGGCCGTCTGCACGCGGCCTCATGCTTTGAGACGCCCACTGTGCTCCTCAGCATGAGGCCGCGAGGGCAAACGCGAAGGACGCATCGCGCAAGGCGCGACCGTGACGCATGCCCTCACGCTCAGAGGCTCGCTGCGCTCGGTCTCCGCCCGGGCACGGGTGATGCTTTTACTCCGGTCCTGCATATTTATTCCGGTCCTGCATATTTGCCCGCGTTTATTCCGGTCCTGCATATTTGCCCGCGGTGTCGGGGAACATCGATTTCACGATCTTGAACTTCGAGATGTCCACGGTGGCGTCCATGTGCAGGAACATCACCGCGTCGCGTAGCGCCTTTTCGACGCCAAAGTCGAGCATGGTGCCGTTGCCGCCGTGCAACTCGACGGCATGCTGGGCGACCTTCATGATCTCTTCCGAGGAGAACAGCTTGACCATATTGCACAGCAACTCGGCATCGGGCGCGTTTTCGTCGACCGCGCGGGCGGCGCGGTCGAGCAGGGCGCGCACCGCCTCGATGCGGGTGGCCATGTCCGCTAGTCGCAGTGCCACCGCCTGATGCTTGATGAGGATACGGCCACCCTGCACATACTGCTGCACGTAGCGCGCGGTGTCCTCGAAGGCGCGCACGCCGACGCCGAGATTTTTGGCGGCCTGGATGATCTTGCCGGGCCGGAAATAGACCCCGGCCTTGCCGAGCGCGTCGTCCTTGGCGAGCAGATGATCGTCGGGCACGAACATGTCCTCGAACACCATCTCGCCGTTGTTCATGAAACGGCAGCCGAGCGTCTCGTTGCAGCGCGTGACGGTGAGGCCCTTGGTGTCGCGCGGCACGAGAAACGACGAGGTGCCCTGCAGCATGCCGACCTTCGGGTTGGTGTTGGCATAGACGACGAACAATCCGGCGTCGTAGCCGTTGGAGATGAACTGCTTGCGGCCGTTGATCACCCAGCCGCCGTTGGTCTTGACCGCACGCGTGTGCATGGCGGCTTCCGGCACGTTGTAGGGCAGCCAGCGGTCGGAAGCGCCGCGCGGTTCGGTAAGACAATGGGCGAAAAGAAGCTGCGGCTCGTTGAGCAGCCGCTTGAACCAATGCGCCTGCAAGTGGCGCGGCGCAAGATTGCGTAGCAGCACCGACACCTTCCAGTTCTGCACCAGTTTATCAGCAAGGCCGGAGTCGCCGCGCGCGATCTCCTCGGCGATGATGGCGAACGTGCGCACCTCGGTCTTGGGATCGAGCTCGATGCCGCCGAATTCCTCCGGCACACCCAGCGTGCGGATGCCGATCTTGTCGGCGCCTTCCAGAATCTCCTTCGGGAGGCGCTGTTCGGGAACCATGATCCATTCGCGCTGCCAGTTGTCGCGAATGAATGGAGTAACGACGTCGTCGACGAATTGGCGGCAGGATTGCCGCATGAGGCGCTGCTCTTCAGAGAGGTCGCGGTCAACGGTTGCCATGAAAAAACCCTTTCCAGCGTTGCAGGTGCCGTGGCGGAGGCAGGATCATGCGCCGGTCGCGGCCGCCGGTCCACTGCCGGGCAAGCACGCCGGCCCTCTGCGTTTGGCGCCCGCTCTGATGTATGATTTGCACTTTCGGCCGAAGGCGGAGGGAGCGGGCCATGGACGACATGGGGCAGATGCTCAACACGATGGTCGAG
>FWPU01003968.1_pt1 | contig 35618 bp, 29 predicted proteins | sample 2228361 | NCBI WGS metagenome assembly FWPU01 (sample SAMEA103939777, study PRJEB20133) | metagenome
AGAGCGGACTCTTGGCCGCCCGCGTACTTGCGCAGGCCCTGGCCGGCCCGGATGAGCCGGCCGAGGCGGCACGCCGTTACAAGCGCGCCTGCCGCACGCAGATCCAGCGCGATCTGCTTTGCGCCTTGTTTTTGCAGTCCGTGCTCATGCGGCCCCGTTTCACCTCGACCGAAAAGCTCCTCAACCTCTTTGTGGAAAAAGGGCAGCGGAACGCCCGCATGGCGCGGGCCATCGCAAGGGTCGTCATCGGCGACCTGCCCAAGGACGTGATCCTCAAGGCCGAGACCTGGAAAAAGCTCGCCCGGGCTTTGATCGGCTCCTGAAAAAGCCCCTGCCCGCGCCTTCTCAGGAAGGTCCGGTGCCCTTTTCCCTTCCTGCGGCCGCCCGGGCCTCCACCCAGCGCCTTACCGAATTTCGAACTCAGCCCGAGGCACACCGGACTGCCGGATGATGGAGAGAAGGGTTCCAATCCTAATCTCATCGTGATCCGGGACAGGAACCGTCAGCGTGCTGTGGGGCAGCCGTTTCTGCATGACGACATGGCTGCCACGTCGACGGACCTCTACGAAGCCATTGTTCTCTAGTACGGCACAAACCTCTCTGCCAGAAAGACTTCGAAGCTTACCCAACTGCTATCTCCAATTGGGTTACAAAGATCTCGCCGCGAAGACGGTGCTGAATCTCCTCGGGCGAGGCGGATTCGAAGAACAGTTCAAGAGCCTCGCGAAGATTGTCACGCGCCTCTTCAACGCTTCGTCCCTGGCTCGCAATGTCGAGCTCCGGGCAGAGAGATACAAACCCAGTGCCCTCCCGTTCAATGATGGCTGTAAGTCTCATCGAAAACCCCTCAGAGAACAAAATCCGGTCTTGTGGAGAGGAACGTCCTTGAGATGATCGCAGAATATCAAGTTCGGTGCCTGTGCACAAGAGGCGAAGAACCCACCAAATCCTGCGCGGCCCCAGGGGATCCGGGAGGAGAGCGCCCCGACGCGAAGAGGAAATGGGGGGCGGAAAGAATCCGAACCCAAGGGCTCTGGCCCGCGAGCAAAAGAATCAGCCCTCAGCTCCCGCCGGCTTGCGGGAACTGTTGGACCGACCGAAGGGCGTGATCTGTCTCTTGCTGGTGGAGCGCCGTGTCTTTCTTGTGTGCGCCTTCTCAAGAAAGACCGGTGCCCTTTTCCCTTCCTGCGGCCGCCCGGGCCCGCACGTATCTCTGCTCCACCTGCTTCCAGGGGATGTGCTTCAGGAACTCCTTGACGTAGTCGCCCCGCCGGTTCTGGTAGGACAAATAGTAGGCGTGTTCCCAGACATCGCACACGAGCAGAGGCGTGCTGTCCCAGAGGGCAACGTTCTGGTGCTTCTCGCAAGGCAGGATCACCAGCCGGTCCGCCACCGGACTGTATGCCAGGACGCCCCATCCGCTCCCCTCGATGGGAACAGTGGCCGCCTCGAACTCCGCCAGAAACCTCCGATACCCTCCGAAGTCCTCCTGAAGGGCCGCTGCGATCCGTCCCGCAGGCTCTTCCCCAGCGGCAGGCTGCATGCTCTGCCAATAGAGCTCGTGGAGCACATGCCCGCACCCATTGAAGGACAGGGACTGATGGAGGTGGAGCAGATCGGCCGCGTCCCCCAGGGCCCTCTTCTGGGCGAGCTTTTCCAGGGTCTGATTCCACTTGGCCACGTAGCCTGCGTGATGCTTGCCGTGGTGGATTTCAAGCGTCTTCGCATCCAGGAAAGGCTCCAGCGCGGTCACCGGGTACGGGAGCGGCCCCAGAGAGATTTGGGGCAAGGGCTGCCCGGGCAAGGCCGACTCAGCAGAGCCCGCGAAAGATCGGTTCGCGGAGAGAAGACCCACGAGAGCCATCAGACCGCCGGCACTTCCAAGGCATTCCCTTCTGGTCACAAGGAAAGACATGGACCTCTCCTTTTCGCGAGGTGAAGGGGGGCGTTCTCATTCTTTCCTGCTCTTGGTCTGCCCCCTCGGCTCCTTGCCCCGGGCAGCCCCTTTCTTGGGATTGGGAAGCGTCCTGGGCTTGCACAAAAGGGAGCGCGTCGTTGCCACGCGCCCGCAGCTTTCGCAGAAATAGCTGAGTTCCACCCGTTTCGGGAAACAGACGTGCCGGGGATCGGTCGCGGTCATACCGCAGTATTCGCAGACCGCCAGGGTCGCATCCTGAATGGGGACAGGCGTGCACAGATGACCTTTTTTCGTGGTGACCTTTCCGCAGGTGGAGCAGACGTGGGCCTGCGCTTGCGATGCCTTTGCCATGACTGGTTCCCTCCTTCTCGTGTCGGGGCCGGCCTCGGTCCCCGGCCCGTTCGTTGCTCTGCGGCGCCGCTTGTTGAAGCGGACGAGCTTGCCAAGCGCGCCCGATTCTGGGATAGTCTGGAAGCTGCCGGCAACAACCGTAACGCTCTTTCGATGTTTCCTGCTCGGCCAAGGTTTCCCTGCCGATTTCCGAATGACATCCTGAAAGAAGGTACGAAAGGAGACAGCTTCATGCGCACAGAGGGCACCCCCTTCAGCAGAATCCCCTCCTGGCGTGTTTGGGCGGTTTCAGCGGTTTTCACCGCCTTGCGTCTGGCGGATCCGGCAGCGCCTGATGCACGGGCCGGCATGGTCCTGCAAGAGGAAACCATCCTTTCGGGCGTGACCCCGCCTGCCGGGGCCCAGACACCGGGCCAGAACAAGAGGCTTTCCGTGGTCTATCTCGAGGGCAAACACGCCCGGACCGAGACGGAGAAGCAGGTGGTGATCCTCGATTTTTCGACCGGCAAGGTCTTTCACCTGAACACGGAGGCCAAGACATACAGCGAACTCACGCTGGAGCAGATCCGGGAGGCCCAGAAACAGGCCGCCCAGTGGATGGCCCATCTTAAGGAGCAGATGAAGAAGGACATCGAAAAGGCTCCTCCGGAAAAGCGGGCGGAAATGGAGAAGAAAATGGCCGCCCTGCCGCCAGAACTCGCCCAGCCGGACAAACCGGTCAAGATCTCGGTCCGAGAAACCGGCAGAAAGGAGCAAATCAACGGTTTCCCGTGCCAGGAGGTCGAGATCCTCGAGGACGGACAAAAAGCCGCTTCCTACTGGCTCACCAAGGCGGTCCCGGGCAAGGAGTTCGAGACCTACCAGACCGAAATGGCGAAATGGATGGAAGGGGTGCCGGCCATGGGCGGCGAGAGGATGCGCGAATGGCCTTACGTGCGCGACAAAGGATTCCCGATTCGGATCGAGAGGACAAAGCCCGTGCTGGGAAAGATCCTCTTCACCTGGGAGGTGAAGCAGGTCCGCGAAGAAAGCCTCAGCGAGTCTCTGTTCAGACCTCCTGAAGACTACACCAGGACCGAGGCTCCTCCCCTGCCGGGCCAGCCCAGGCTTCCGCAGCAAGGCACGGGACCGGCCCGGCCGCCAACGGCGCCCGCGCAGAACGAACCGGGCCGGCCGGCATCCGGGGCATCCCCTCCCTGACAAAGGCCGAAAGGACGAACCTCGTCAGAACTTCTGCCCGTTCGAGGCGGGGGCCACCGTTGCCATGCCAGGAAGAGCACTTGTTACAGGCGCAACCGGATTCCTCGGCATCCACCTGGCCGAGCATCTCCTCGAGGAGGGCTGGGAGGTCCGAGGCACAGACTCCCCTGCGGCGCCCTTCGGCAGGCTTCACCGGGACGCTGTCTGGGTCCCCTCGGACCCGGCGCGGCCGGGCACCCTGACAGAAGCGGTGAAAGGCGTGGACGCGGTCTTTCACGGGTTCGCCCTGTCCTCCGGCGGCACGCCCTGGGAGCGCCTCTACCGGACGAACGTCCTTGGCACGGAAAACCTTCTGCTGGCGGCACTGCGCGCCGGCGTGCGCCGAGTCGTGGTCTTCTCCAGCTTCGCCGTGTACGGCCAGGGAAACCCCGGACGCCCTGAAATCGACGAAACCTTCCGGATCAAGCCTAGGAGCCCCTATGCACGATCCAGGGCGATCCAGGACGCCCTGGTGTGGCGCTACCACGACGACGGGCTGCCGGCCACGATCCTTCGTCCGGGGCTTCTCTACGGCGCCGCGGGCGACTGCGGTTTTGACGATCTCGTCCGGTTCCTCGCTCGTCTGCCCGCTGTGCCTGTCCCCGTGAACTTGCAAGCCCGGGTTCTTTCCGTCCACGTCCGAGATCTGGTCCGGGCTGCGTCGTTCGTGGCGGCCAGGGACGAGTGCGGCGGCCAGGAATACCACCTCGTGGACGACGGATGCCTCGGGACGGGCGCTTTCGTGGCCCTGCTCGCCTCTGGACTGGGCAAGAGAACCGTTCCCTTGCCGCTGCCCCTGCCGGTCCTGAGAGCCTTTGCCCGGCTGGCCGGCTCCGGGTCTCAGGCAGCGGGCCGCCTGGCCAGAACCCTTCCTTTCCTTCAACCCGAAACGTTCTGCTGCATGGCAAGCCGGGCCTGCGCGTCGAGCCGAAAACTCCGGTCCCTGGGCTTCTCCATGGTCCATCCGCACCCTGTCCAGAGCCTGGCTCCCTGCGTGCAGGAAATCGCGAGAAGAAGTTCAGGTTAGCCTGGCACAGGGATTGCTGATTCTCCGGGCGGACACATGCACGGAGCCTCCTTCCGTCATGTTGTCCCCCCTCCTTCGGGTCCGGGGTCCGCGAATTCTCCGGTGGTTCGGAGGAAGAAGCGGACTCCGGATCTTTCTTTTTTGTCCGGCCGCCCGGATCCCCCTGGAATTTTTTTCACAGGGACGCGCGCAAACTGTCAATCCGCTCTGCGGCGTACGGCCGTGCTCACGCCTTGGCCGGGTCCCGGGTGGCGGCGCGGTAGGCGGAAATGAACCTCATGCAGTATGGGTCAAGGCCCAGAAGGAGATCCGAGATCAGGGCCGCCCTTCTGACCTCCCATACTGTGGGGTCGATGATGCAGCAGGTCAGGCCGCTCGAGGCCGCCAGGGCCAGAAAGACTGCGTTCACCGCATGGCGCTCCGGCAGTCCAAAAGACACGTTGCTCACCCCCAGAGTCTGATTCACGCCCAGACGATCCCGGATCGTCCGGAGGGCTTCGATCGTCGTCCGGGCGGCCAGGTTGTCGGTGCAAACAGCCATGGCCAGGGGATCGATGATCACGTCCTCGGCCGGAATGCCCCGGGCCAGGGCCTCCTCGAGAATCTTTTGGGCGATTTCCACCCGACGGGACGCCTCGGCCGGAATGCCGGCGTCGTCCATCGTCAGTCCGATTACGGCGGCTCCATGGTCCTTGACCAGAGGCAGAACTTGCTCGAGTTTTCGCTTCTCCCCGTTTACCGAATTCACAAGGGCCTTGCCCTCGCATGCCTTCAGCCCCGCCTCCAGAGCCTCAGGCAGGGCCGAGTCAATGCACAAAGGCACGCCGGTGACTTCCCGGATGGCCCGGACGGCTCTCTCGAGCGTCCTGGGCTCGTCGATGCCGGAGACGCCCACGTTGACATCCAGCACATGGGCGCCCTTGTCGACCTGCCGGAGCGCCTCTTCCTGGAGAAGCCTGAAATCCCCCTCCTCCACCGCCTTGGCCATCCGTTTTCTGCCTGTCGGGTTGATCCTTTCCCCGATGACGACCAGAGGAAGCCCCTGTCCGATCTTCACTGTGCCGGCAGGCCCGGTCAACCGAGTTTCCATGGCCGTTCCTCCCCATCCTTTGTTCAGGTTCGCGATCCACTCGGCGCCTTGCGGCGGCCAGCCCCGCGGCGCACACAGACACCACCCGGGACATTGTTCGAGCCAGTCTAGGCGAAACCGAACCGGCCGTCGAGAACGGGCCGACCGCTTCCGCCGACCGCTTCCTCCGATTGACAACGACAGAGCAGGATGGGAGACTTCCCAGCAGGATTCGAATGAATCCGTCCTGTCCCGGTGGGCAGACAACGGTCGGGCTCGCCAGGGGCACCGCAAGAGACATTCTCTGCCGGAGGGTTTCCATGATCCCGCGCAGGTGGATATCCGCGCTGCGCGCGCGGGTGGCAGCGGCAGGCCTTAAGGCAATCCTCGTCCTGCCGTTGCTCTGGCACGGATCCGCCCTTGCGGCCCTCGCTGCCGAGCCTGCCGAGACCTATCGAAGCCCTTCCGAAGGGATCCTCTCCCTGCGCGTCCATGAGGGAACGCTCAGCCTGGAAGTTCGGGACGCGCCCCTCGACAGAGTGCTTCAGGAAATCTCCAGGCTCGCTGACATCGCAATCACTTCGGACGGTCCTCTTCAGGGAAAGGTGACGTTCCGGGCCGAAAGAGTCGCTCTCGATGCCGCGCTGAAAAAACTCCTCAAAGGCAGGGACATGACCTGCCTGTACGGGCCTGCAGGAACCTCGGGGGGCTCTCAGCAAACCTATCGGCTCGAGGCGGTCAGGATTTTCCTGCCTGAAGGCAAGGAGGGATCCGGCAGGCTTTACTCCTATGCGAGACAGCCTCCTTCCACACCGGGATTGCAGAAAGCCCTGGGCGCGCCCCCCTTGCCCGCAACCCAGGAGAGCCAGCCGGAGCCGGCTACCCCGCCACCGCCTCCCCCGCCTCCTCCGCCTCCTCCGGTCAGCGGCGTTCGCTCCCCAGAGGAAGCCCGGCGATTCATGACCGAAATCCTGCAGGGGAGCCCGGAACATCTCGACGACATTGTGGAACGTCTGAAGCGGGAGAATCCTCAGGTCCAGGAACAAATCGACCAGTTCCTCGAATCCATTGAGGAAGCCCAGCAAAGAGCCCGTGAAAGCGGACGCCCCTTCCCGGCCATGGAAGATCTGGGAGAACTCGGCTCTCTGCTGCAGCAGACCCTGGACGACCAGCCGGGGTCGGAGGAAAGGGACGACGAAGCGGACGAGCCGTAAAGCCGGACGCGGGGGCCTTCGCGCTTTCACCGGCTCGATCGCACGCGCTCCACAGCCGCCTTCCAGCCCGAAAAGAGCCTTTGCCGCTCGGCCTCGGGCAAAGAAGGATAAAAGACCCTGCCGGTCTTTCTCGCCTCCTCAAGATCCCGGGCGCTTCTCCAGATCCCTGCGGCCATGCCGGCCAGGAACGCGGCCCCCATCGCGGTCGTCTCGATCATGGCAGGCCGGTCGACCCGGACGTTCAGAAGATCCGCCTGGAACTGCATGAGGAAATCGTTCGCGCTCGCGCCGCCGTCCACTCTCAGCTCCCGGATCTCCAGCCCCGCGTCCTCCTTCATCACCTCGATCACGTCCCGGCTCTGGTAGGCGATCGATTCCAGGGTGGCCCGAACAATGTGAGCTCTCGTTGCCCCCCGGGTCAGTCCCAGGATGGCACCCCGGGCGCCCATATCCCAGTAGGGTGCGCCCAGACCCACAAAGGCCGGCACCACGGTGACCCCGGCCGTATCAGGCACGCTGCGAGCCATCTCCTCGCTTTCGGCGGCGTTGCCCAGGATCTTCAGCCCGTCCCTAAGCCACTGAATCGCCGCTCCTGTCGTGAAGATGGACCCTTCCAGCGCATAGGCCGGGCCACCCGAGGCGGAACAGGCCAGGGTGGTAAGGAGCCCCCTCGATGAACAGACCGGTTTGTCTCCCGTGTAGAGCATGAGAAAGCATCCGGTCCCGTAGGTGTTCTTCACCATCCCGGGCTCCCAGCACCCCTGGCCGAAAAGAGCCGCCTGCTGGTCTCCCGCGATGCCCGCGATCGGAATTTCCAGGCCAAGGGGGGCCATCGGCGCCGTGTGGGCGCAGACGCCCGAAGACGGCCTCACCTCCGGAAGCAGGCAAGCCGGAATCCCGAGAAAGGACAGGATGTCCTCGTCCCACCGTCGCTCGTAGATGTTGAACAGAAGGGTGCGGGAAGCGTTGGTGAAATCGGTCACGTGCGCCCTGCCGCCGCTCAGCTTCCAGACGAGCCACGAGTCGATCGTCCCGAAGGCGAGTTCGCCCTGCTCTGCCTTCCTGCAAGCGCCCTCCACGTGATCGAGCAGCCACCGAAGCTTGGTCCCGGAGAAGTAGGCGTCCACGACCAAGCCGGTCCTCTGCCGGAACCAGGGCTCTCGGCCCTGCCTTTTCAGATCCTCGCAGATCGGGGCGGTCCGGCGGCACTGCCAGACGATCGCATTGTGCACCGGCCTGCCGGAACGCCGGTCCCAGAGCACGGTCGTCTCCCGCTGGTTCGTGATGCCGATGGCCGCGATCCGGGAAGGATGGATTCCACTGCCCGAAAGGGCCCTGTCGATCACGTTGGCCGTCACCTCCCAGATCTCTTCAGGGTCGTGCTCGACCCAGCCCGGCTGCGGGTAGATCTGGCGGAATTCCGAATAGGCCCGGCCCACGCATGCCCCTGCCCGGTCGAGCAGAAGAACGGTTGTCCCGGTCGTTCCCTGATCGATGGCGAGCACGTATCGGTCCATCTGCCCCTACTCCTTCTGTGTGCGCACGGAGACCCGAACGTTTTTGCTTTCCTGCGGCCTGTTCGCTCGATCCGGCCGGTCGATCCGCCCGGCTCTTGGTGGCACGTCAAGTTGACCGGTCGATCCGCCCGGCTTGGAATCGTTCCTGCCTTTCTGTTAGGATCGCGGCTGGCCTGCGCTGCCGTCCCTCAGGGCGGCCGGCGCTGCGCCTCCCAGAGAACTTGCGAGGGCCCGAAGCCAAACATGCCGCCGTCTCCCAGGGCTGCCCCCAAATTCCTTACGGCCTGCGGCCTGCTGGCCCTGCTGATCGTAGGCGGGTTTTTCCGGTTTTACAAGCTCGACGCTTCAGGCCCGTTCGTCTCCGACGAGTGCGATTATTTCCTCGAGGCCCAGTTCCTGTATACGGGCCTCTCCAGCCTGGCCAGGAGCTTCGGCCTGTTCCTGACCGAACGCAGGACCGGCCAGGATGTTTGGAAAAAACAGGAACAAATCGAGGCCATCCGGGAAGGCACCAAGGGGAAGTCCCCCTGGCGAGGCCGAATCGGCCACACCTATCCCATTGCACTCGCCATGGCGTTCGCAGGACCGGACGTCCGCATCGGCAACTACGTCTCAGCCGTCTTCGGACTCCTGAGCATCGCCCTGGGTTTCCTCCTGGGGCGCCGCCTGTACGGCGAGGCCGCAGGTCTGCTGGCAGCGGCTCTTCTCTCCCTCTCGGGCTTTCTGACGGTCTACTCCCGCTCCGCCCTCCTCGATGTCAACATGAGCTTCTACCTGCTTGCGGCAGTCTACGCATACCTCAGGAGCTGCGACAAAGAGAGCCGGTACCCTCTCTTCTGGCTTTCCCTGTGCAGTCTCGCTCTGGGCATGGGCTTCCTCGTGGTCTACCGGGTGCTCTTCCCCTTGGCCGTCTTCTGGGCCTTCGAACTCCGGCAGGCGGTGTCGTACCGGCGCGAAAAACCCCCTCGATGGCCCGGCCGCACGGCGGCCCTCGGGCTTCCCATGTTTTTTCTTCTGCTTCTTGCGGAGCTCCCCTACTACGTGGGCTTCATGGCCTGCCAGCTCCTTTCGGTCGTCCCTCCCTTCATGACGTATTTCCAGCAGGTGCTGACTTCGATCGTATTCGTGGGCGGTTTCTGCCTCGCCTCCACGCGGCAGGCTTTCGAAGCAGCCAATTTTCTCTCCTTCCCCTACCTTTACGGAAAGCTCAACGGCCCGCTCGTCACCACTGCTTTTCTCTGCGGCCTCGTGTTCTGCATCAAACAGCGAAACAAGCAGAGCCTCCTGATCGCAGCGCTCTTCCTGTTCGACCTGCTCGTCTACTCCGTCCTGCAGCCCCGGGCGCGTTACGGGTGCTTCGCCGCCTGCCTGGGCGCCGTCATGGCCGCGGGGTTCCTCGACGCTGGGCGGCGCCGCCTCCGGACAAGGGGCGCACGTTTCTCAGCGGCCGTTGTCCTTGTTCTGCTGCTCGCCGAGGGAGCCCTGCACGCCTGGAGGGCCGTCCTGCCGCCGCCCGGTTACCCGCAGGCCATGGCGTACATGGCGTCCCACAAAGGGCTCAGACACATCTCCTCCTATCCGGCCGCAAGCCAGGCGTACGGGGGAGTGGAAAACGTCTGGCCGGGCTGGCCCGAGACCGAAGCGGAGCTCCGCACGCTCTACGAACAGGGATATCGATATGTACTCCTTGATTTTCTGGAAGTCATCGCCAGGAGGTTCTATTCCCTGGTGCCGGAGGGCGAGAAGCGGGAACGTCTCGAAAGGAGCCTCGGCCTTCTGGCGGAGATTCGCAGGAGCGGGCCTCCGGTGTTCGAATGTCCAAACCCCCCGGTGGCCTATGTACAGAACATCTTCGAGGTGAACCACAATTTCTCCCTGTCCCTGGAAGCGGTTCGCAAGGTGCGGCAGAACGAAGGCAACGTCCAGTCCATCGCCCTCTACGATCTGGATGCGTTCTTCGAGAACCGCCCCTTTGCGGGCGGCAGGGATCCCTCCACAGAGCCCGACGCAAACCGGGGAGAGCCGGAAACATCTGCAGTCGCTCCGCCTCTCCATCCGGCTCCACCGGGCGCTGCCGAAGAGAACCGCGGCACAGGGCCCGCGGGCCCCTGAAGGATTCGATCGGTCCTGCCTGGCCAGCAGGACTTCCCGCGGCCGGCCGAAAGGAACGAAAGACCATGGCGGATCCGGGCCTCCCGAAGCTTTTCCTGATCGACGGCAGCCACACGCTGTACCGCTCCTACCACGCCATCCGCGGCCTCACCACTTCCAAGGGCTTTCCGACCAACGCCATTTATGGCTTTGCCCAGACCCTGCACAAGATCCTGAAGGAGCATGAGCCCGACTATCTGGCCGTCGTGTTCGACGCGCCGGGCCCCACGTTCCGGCACGAGGCCTATCCGGAATACAAGGCGAACCGCCCGCCCATGCCCGAAGACCTGTCGGTGCAGATCCCCTGGATCAAGAAGCTCCTGGAGGCTTACCGGATCCCCTCGGTGGAGCTGGCAGGATACGAGGGAGACGACATACTGGCCACGCTGGCCCTGCGAGCGGCCCAACAAGGAGTCGAAGCCGTCATCGTGAGCGGGGACAAGGATCTGTGCCAGCTCGCCGGCCATCGCGTGCGGATCCTGGACCCAAAGAAGGACGCTCTTCTGGGCCCGGAGGAGATTCGCTCCGAGTATGGGATCCCGCCCGAGGCGCTGCCGGATCTTTTCGCCCTGACCGGCGACAGCATCGACAACCTGCCGGGGCTGCCGGGCGTGGGCCCCAAGACCGCAGCCGCCCTTCTCAAACAGTTCGGAAGCCTCGACGAACTCCTGAAAAGAACCGGCGAGATCGAAAAAGCAAAACTCCGCGATCTGGTCGAGCAATACCGGGAGCGGATTCTCCTCAACCGCAGGCTCGTTCGCATCGTGCCGGACGTGCCTCTGGAGACCGGGCTGGAGGCCCTGCGCAGAAAGGAACCGGACGGGCCCAAGCTCCGGGAGATTCTGCTCGAGCTGGAATTTCAGCGCTTCCTCGAGGACGTGCCGTCCGAACGAACGCTCTCCGACGCCCACTACAGGCTTGTCTTGGACGAGAAGACTCTGGACGAACTCGTCTCCCTTCTGGCCCAAAGCCGGGAGGGGTTCGCCCTGGACCTGGAGACAACCTCCAAAATTCCCATGCAGGCTGAGCCGGTCGGCATCTCCTTCGCCCTCGACGGAGACCGGGCTTTCTACATTCCGGTCGGGCACCGGTACCTGGGAGCGCCGGCCCAGCTTCCTCTCAGGCTGGTCCTGGCCAAGCTCAGGCCTGTTCTCGAAGACCCCCGGATCCCCAAGTTCGGCCAGAACATCAAGTACGATCTGCTCGTGCTCAAGCGCCAGGGAATGGAGGTCAAGGGCGTGTCCTTCGACACCATGGTGGCCTCGTACCTCCTCGACCCTTCCAGAAAGAGTCACCGCCTGGACGACCTGGCCCTGGAGTTCCTCCGCCACAAGAAGATCTCCTACGCAGAAGTAACCGGAAGCTCGGCGGGCAGGGAGATCCTGTTCGACCAGGTGGAAGTCGAAAAGGCGCTTCGCTACTCCTGCGAAGACGCCCACGCCACGCTTCTGCTTGCGAGGCTTCTGGCCAGGAGAATCGAGGAGGAAGGGCTGTCCCGGCTCTTCCATGAGGTCGAGATTCCCCTGATCGAAGTGCTTCTGGAGATGGAATTCCAAGGGATCCGGATCGACACCGGCTTCTTCGAGTCCCTGGCCCAGGAGTTCCGGGCAAGTCTTTCGGCCCTGGAAAAACAAATCCACGAGCTTGCCGGCGGGCCGTTCAACGTGAATTCTCCCCGGCAGCTCGCAAAGGTGCTCTTCGAGCATCTCAAGCTCCCCCTGTCGAAAAAGACGAAGACCGGCCACGCCACGGACGTGACCGTGCTCACCCGCCTGGCAGCCGAGCATCCTCTGCCGCGGCTCGTCCTTGAATACCGGAGCCTCGCCAAACTTCTCACCACCTACGTGGAGGCCCTGCCCAGGCTCGTGCACCCGCAGACGGGCAGGATCCACACGAGCTTCAACCAGACCATCACGGCCACCGGAAGGCTGAGTTCGAGCGACCCCAATCTCCAGAACATCCCGGTCCGCACGGCCGAGGGGAGAAAGATCCGGGAAGGGTTCATACCGGAGGAGGGGATGCTCCTCGTGAGCGCTGATTACAGCCAGATCGAGCTGAGAATTCTGGCGCACGTCTCGGAAGACCCGAAGCTCCTGGAAGCGTACGAACGGGACGAGGACGTCCACGCCCTTACCGCAAGCAGGATCTTCGGCTGCGATCCCTCCGTGGTCACCCCGGAGATGCGGCGGCAGGCCAAGGTGATCAACTTCGGCGTCATTTACGGCATGGGCCCCTACGGGCTGGCCGAGGAACTCGGAATCCCCCGGAGCGTGGCGCAGGCCTTCATCGAGCAATACTTCGCCCACTACCAAGGAGTCAGGGCCTGGCGGGAGGCCTGCCTGGACCAGTGCCGCAGAAACGGCTTCGTCACCACCCTTCTCAACCGGAGGCGCCCCCTTCCCGAAATCGTCTCGAGAGATCCCGCGGTGCGGGCCCTTGCCGAGAGAACTGCCATCAACACGCCGATCCAGGGCACGGCCGCCGACATCATCAAGATGGCCATGATCCGGATCCACAGACGGCTGCGCGACCGGGGCTTCCGCACCCGGATGCTGCTGCAGGTCCATGACGAACTCGTATTCGAGACGCCGGAGCAGGAGACGGCCGAAGCCCGGGAGATGATCCGGGAAGAAATGGAGTCGGTGGTCCCCCTCAAGGTGCGGCTCAAGGTCGACATCCAGGCGGGCAGAAACTGGAGCGAGGCTCACTGAAGACGGCAGGCCGGGGGAGTGAAATGCGGAGCGGGCGGTTTCTCTGGGGGCTCTTCGTCGGCCTTGCGCTGGGCGCTTCCCTCGCCTGGCTGTTTCTGGAAACCGACAGGCCCGAGCCCGCTCCTGCGGGCGGCACGGCCGCAAGAGAAGCCCGGGAGAGCCTTGTCACGGTCGCCGAGGTGATCGACGGCGACACCTTCCGGCTGGAAAGCGGCGAGTCTGTGCGGCTCCTCGGCGTGGACACGCCCGAGAAAGGAGAGCCCCTGTTCGAGGAGGCCACAGCCTTCGCACGGGCCGTTCTTTCCGGCCAGCCGGTGCGGCTCCTTTTGTGCGTCCTCCAGGAACGGGACCGTTACGGCCGCCTGCTGGCCTTTGTGGAGGCCGGAACGGTGGATCCGGGGCTAGAACTCGTGCGGCAGGGACTTGCCCGTACGCTTTTCATCCCGCCCTGCGGCATGGAGAGGGCGCTCGCTTACAGGGCGGCTGAGCGCCGCGCCTTCCGCGAAGGCTTGGGCATCTGGGCCTTGCAGCGGCCGAGAAGGGTGCCGCACAACGAAGCGCATCGGTACATCGGCTCTCTCATGACCGTCACCGGCCGGGTCCTTCACGTCCATACCGGCCCAAAGGCGGTGCACCTCAATTTCGGCGATGATTTCCGTACGGACTTTACGGCGGTCATTTTCAGGAAAAACCTGCCGCGGCTCCTCAGCGAGGGCCTGGCGCCGGTCTCGACGTACGCAGGCCGCCGAGTCGAGGTCACCGGAGTCGTGAAGTCCTACAAGGGGCAAGGCCCCGAGATCATCGTGGAGGCCGCAGACCAGATCGCGGCCGTCGACGACGGGCAGCCCGGATCCCCCGGGCGGTAGGCCTCGCAGGCACGGCTTCCTACAGGAGTTGGATCTTGCCCAGCAAGATGAAAAGGAGCCTCACCCAGCCCCGGCCATCACCTCATTGTTCATCGGCCGATCAACTCCAATTATTAGCAGGAAAGGACGAGAGTCGCACAGCGCGTGCAAGGGGTTCAGTCAGTGGGGTACGGACTTGGAGAACACATTGAGCACCACGATCCCGGAGGCAATGAGGGCAAGGCCGGCCATGGCCGGCACGTCCAGCGACTGACCGTAAATCTTCCAGCCGATGAGAGAAATGAGGGCGATTCCCACGCCGGACCAGACCGCGTAGGCAACGCCGACTGGAATCGTCCTCAGGCTGAGTGAAAGGAAGTAAAAGGCGGTGAGGTAGCCCGCGAGGACGATCACCGAGGGCACAAAGCGGGTGAATCCCTCGGCAGCCTTGAGCGCTGAGGTGGCCGTCACCTCCGCCACGATTGCAAAGGCCAGATGCAACCAGTTCATCGTCTCCCCCCGGGTTCCTCTTTTCCCTCGGAATGGAATGCCACACTGTCAAGGCCCAAGCCCAGACCGGATCCTCTCCGGCCTGCCGTCTTCCCCGCTGCCGGACGAGCCGCGGCGAGGCTGCCCTATCGTGTCCCTGCCAAGATATGCCTGACGGCCCTCTGCATCAACTCGTTCGGTCTCCTTTCGTCTCCGGGGTCGGAGCAGGCTGTGAACGATCCTTCTCTTTTTTTGTCTTTCCAAGGCCGTCCGAAAGACGCCCCTTCTGGCCCAACCTGCCGGATCAAAAGCGCTCACGGACTTTCCCGCGGACATGGCCGCCAGTTTGCATCGACCAATCGCACGCGGGCTCCCTCGCAGGGATTCGGGGAAGCCGGCCGGCGGGCCGCACCCTCACCCGCACAGCCCGGCCCCCCCCAAGGCCGGGCAGCCACGAACAGCCAGAAGCGGCCATGATGTCGACCGTCTACAGCGGAGCGCTCGTCGGCATCGACGCCTATCGGGTCGAGGTCGAGGTGCACGTCGCCAGCCACGGCCTGCCCAAGTTTTCCATTGTAGGTCTTCCGGAAGAAGCGGTCCGGGAAAGCCGCGAACGGGTGAGAAGCGCGATCGTGAACACGGGTTTTTCTTTTCCCTCCCGGCGCATTACCGTCAATCTTGCGCCCGCGAACCGCAGAAAGGAGGGCACGGCTTTCGACCTGCCGATCGCCCTGGGCATTCTCTCGGCCCTGAACGGCGCAGGGGGCCGGCTCCTTCAGGAGCTTCTCTTCGTGGGCGAACTCGCCCTGAACGGCGAAGTGCGGGCCGTCCGGGGCGCCTTGTCCATTGCCCTCATGGCCCGGCAGTGCGGCCTCAGGGGCATCGTGGTCCCGGCGGAAAACGCGGGCGAGGCCGCCGTGGTTCAGGAGATCGAGGTCTACTCCCTGCCCGGCCTGGCCCAGGCGGCGGAGTTTCTCTCCGGATCGATCGCTCTGGAGCGCCGCAGGACGGACACGTCTGCCCTCCTTTCCCAGGCCGGGTCGAACGGCCGGGATCTCTCAGAGGTGAAGGGCCAGTCCCTGGCCAAGCGGGCCATCGAGGTCGCGGCCGCCGGAGGGCACAATCTTCTCCTCGTGGGACCGCCCGGATCCGGCAAGACCATGCTCGCACAAAGGCTGCCCACGGTCCTGCCGCCCATGGACTTGGAAGAGTGCCTGGAAACGACGCGCATCTACAGCACGGCCGGGCTCTTGGATCCGAGCAGGCCCCTGATCACGGAGCGGCCCTTCCGCTCGCCTCACCATCACGCGAGCGACGCCGGCATGGTCGGCGGAGGCTCCCTCCCGCGCCCCGGGGAGATCAGCCTGGCCCACAACGGGGTTCTCTTCCTGGACGAGCTGCCCGAGTTCCGCAGGTACGTGCTCGACCTCCTGCGCCAGCCCCTCGAAGAGGGAGCCTTGTGCATCGCACGGTCCGGGATCTCGGTCGTGTTTCCCTCGAGGTTTCTGTTTGTTGCCGCCATGAATCCCTGCCCCTGCGGCTATCTCGGCGACCCGATCCGCCCGTGCGTGTGCGACGAAGCGCAGATCCAGAGGTACCGGAGCCGGCTCTCGGGTCCCCTCCTGGACCGCATCGATCTCCAGGTCGAGGTCCCCAGGATTCCCTGGAAGGACCTCAGCCGCTCCGCGTCGCACCAGGACACGTCAGAAGAGGTCCGCAAACGGGTCGTCCGCGCCCGCTCGATTCAGAAAGCCAGGCTTGCGCTGTCCCCGGCGCCCTGCAACGCTCGGATGGGTTCCCGCCAGATCGCCGCCTTTTGCAGGCTCAGGGCCGACGCCGCCCGCCTTCTGGAAGGCGCCGTGGACCGCCTGGGTTTCAGCCCCAGAGCCTGCCACCGGGTCCTCAAGGTGAGCCGCACCCTTGCGGATCTTGAAGAGACCGAGCAGATCGAAGCCCGGCACGTTGCAGAGGCGCTCCAGTACAGAATCCTCGACAGGCCCGTTCGGGATGCGGAGACAACCCGGGCGGATCCGTCCCCTGCCTCAAGAACGGGAGGTGCCGCATGAAAGATGTCTTCACGGTCATCCGCAAGGAGGATTGGAACCAGGACGTATGGAGGAAGATCGGTGCTGCCTTCGAGAACCGCGACGGTTCCCTGACGATCTTTCTCGACGCCGTGCCTCTGAACGGAAAGCTTCTCGTGCGCGACAGGAAGGTCAAGGATGCGTCTCAGAACGCCCAGGAGCCCCGAGAAGAGCCTTGAAAAGCAGGCCAGGGCCCTTTTTTCCCCGGACCCTGCCCCGGAAAGGCGCCTTGCTGTCTCCATGTCGGTCCCGGGGCTGGATCCATCCCCGGCTTTGCGCCTGTCCCCCTAGCCTGCCAGCGGGCCGGGCCGAGCGAAGAAAAATCCTTGGGCCAGCCGGGCCCCGGCCGCAAGCAAGTACTGCTTTTCCGGTTGGGACTCCACGCCCTCTGCGATGAGGTCCATCCGGTTCCGCTCGCAGAATTCCAGGAACCGCCTGAACACTCTCTGTTTGTCCTGATCCTTTTGGATATCCCGGGTGACCGAAAGATCGGTCTTGACGTAGTCCGGCATGAGCTCCAGAAGGGTCTGCAGACTCAGGGTCCCGGCCTGGGCGTCGTCCAGAGCGAGTCGGATCCCAAGTTCCCTGAAAAAGGAGAGAGACTCCCGAAAGCGCCTGAAGTCCAGAATCCTCCTCTTGCGAGTCACCTCAAGAACAACCCTGGCCGGATCCAGTGCGTCCCCCATCCCGCGGCAGACCTCGCGAAAGATCGGGCTGAAGATGCTCTCCGGGCTCACGTTGAAAAAGACCCGGGTTCCGGCGGGCAGCGCGGCGGCCGCCTGTAAGAGGCTTTGAAGGCTGACGAGATCGAGTTCGTGGGCCCGCTCCATTTGCCGGGCCATGCCGAAAAGGGTGACGGGGCTTTCAAAGTAGGTCCCGTGGGGCCCTCGCAAGAGGGCTTCGTAACCGAATACGCCGCCCGTCTCCAGATACACGATGGGCTGAAGGACGAGCCGGACGGACCGACTCTTGAGGATCTCCTGAAACACCCCGGCGTGGTCCTCCTCGGATGGAAACAGGGGGGATTCTTGTGCGGTCCGCCCGGACGGCACACGCGGAGGCCTACTGCCGGCCATCGCGGCGCACCTTCGCTCCCTGACCCACACGCTCTTGCGGCTCTTTTTCGCCAGGGCGAGAAGTTCGGCCCCCTGTTCCAGCATCCTCGCCACATGGGCAGGCCGTTCGGCCTCGTCGGTGATGACAGCGATGGAGAGAAACAGAAGCCCTGAGCGCACCGCTTTTCCGCTCCGGTCGGTCCAATAGAAGCAACCCCGCCTCGCGTCGGCCGGGTCGTAGAGAGGAATCATGCGCGAATCAAACTGGCTCAATATCTCGGCCAGAAGGCCTTCCAGATCTTCCGGATCTGTGATCAAGACGAAGTCGTCCGCCGCAGGATGGCCGAAGAAGTCGAGATCCCTCCCCCTGGACTGCAGGACCCGGGACACGACCTGGGCGGTCATCCTGAGCACCTCGTCCCCTCTGGCGTACCCGTATCGGCGGTTGTAGTGCCTGAAATTTCGGACATCCAGAAAACAGACGGCGAAGGGCCGGTCGGCTTGGATCGTTTCCCGAATCCTCTGATAGACCGCATGGAAGCCCGGCAGCCCGGTCACAGGATGCCGGTTGACGCCCATCACGCCCCGGAGAAAGGTCTGCTGGATCTTGCCGTCCAGGACTTCCATGTCCACCGGGTAGCAGAGGCAGTCGTCCGCCCCCGCCTCTCTGGCCGCAAGCTCGGCCTCGAGCAGTCCGCCGGATTCGAGGACGAACACCGGCAGGTGCCGCAGGAGCAGGTCGTTCTTGAGCGCCGCACATACGTGCAGGCCGTCGAGATCCGGCAGGTCCCGGGTCACCAGAACCAGGTCCGGCTTGTCCCGGTAGATCTTTTCCAGGCCCTCCCGGGCGTCGCAGGCCCGGCAAACTCCGTAGCCTCGTTCCGCCAAGGGATCGAGCACCTGAACCGCCCGTGCGGGGTCATGGTCCATCAGCAGGATTTTGAGCGAACGGCTCATGAGAAGATTTTCCGCACGGTCCGTTCCGGGCCTCGAAGGCGGCGCCCTTCTGGCCCGCAATCTCCCGGCCCCTCAACGGCCCGTCAATCCCGGAGCTGCGGATCGCCCCTGCCGAGTCCGACCATTCTCCGGCGAATCTCTTCCTCCTGGCAGGCCTCTATGCAAAGCGTCCCTCCCTCGCCGCCAGTTCCGGCCCAGGCAACTTCGCAAGTCGTTCCCGGCAAAGCGTCGCTGTATCGGACTGCAATCCGAGCCGCAAGCTCGATTTCTTCCCGCGCCGGCTCCCCTCTGCCGCTCCAGAGCACGGTAGGTCCAGGGACGCCCCGAACCTCGAGGAGCACGTCTCCCGGGCCCCTGAGCCCGGCAATTTTCTTGTTCTCTTCCTCGCGCCGGCCCACGATGACCTTTGCGTTCTGGCTGACCCGAATGTGACGGCCGAGTTTGAGGAGTTCCAGCTCCGCCGGCCTCGGGTCGGGCACGTGGTCCAGAAGATCCCGCAGGCGCCTGGAAAAGTTCAGGTCCGTGAGGAGGCACCCCCCGGCCGGGCTCGGAAAGTCCGTAAGACGGTAAAAAGCCGCCAGTTCCATCTGTCTGCGCCTGGAACGGCCCTGGATGTTGAGCAGTCTTCGCCTGTCCACCCAGCCAGCCCGCTCGGCTTCGGTCTCGTCCAGGAGCCTGGCGCTCAAAGGCCTCACGATGCGGCCCTCGAATCCGGACAATCTTGCGACCGCGCGCAGGGCTGCCCGGTTCTGGCTGAAGGGCCGCTGCCCCAGAACCTCGCCGGAGAATAGAAAGCGTGCGCCCTCTGGCTCGAGCCGTTCCCCGAGCAGCCGAAACATGAAAGCGTGGCAGTCCACGCACGGGTTCAGATTGCGGCCGTAGCCATACCGGGGGTTCCGCAGAACGTCCAAGTACGGCCCGGTAATGTCCACAAGCTCCAGACGGACGCCCAGCTGCCGCGCGGACCTCGGAGCCTCCCCGGCCTCGAAGAAAGGGGATACGAACTTGTAGGCGACAACCTCTATGCCCTGGTCCTGAAGGACCCGGCAGGCCAGCATGCTGTCCAGGCCCCCTGAAAAAAGCCCCAGGGCTTTGACGCGCTCCTGCATGCTACCCTTTTCCGTCTCCCTTGCGGCGGTTCCCATCCGTTCGGATTCGGCGCCGCCGGATTTTGTTTCTACCAGGAATCGCGGGAAAAAGGAACAGGAAAAATGCGTTTCGCCTCCGAACAAGGGGTTTTTCCCAACGGTTGATACCGCACGGGGGCCGTGTTATGAGAACAACGGGGAAAGGAAGAATTTCGATGCCGCTGCGCCTGACCTTCGTTGCACAAGGCTCCACGGCCTGCGGGCCCATGGATGCGGAAAGGACCCTTGCCCTTGCCTGGTCCCTGCTGGATCGCTGCGCCCGGGCCGCGGGCGTTCCGGAAGGGGCTCTGCGGTCGGACCCAAGGCATTTCACGCTCAACCTGTTTGCGGCACAGCCTCACCGCAGCCGCTGCCCAGATCCCGAGGACGTCCTGTCCTCTTCACCGTACCGGACTGACACAGGGACACGCCTGCGGCTTGCCGTCACCTGGCTCTGCGAATCCGAAGCTCTCAAGCTGGCCGAATGGGCCCGCGGACTACCCCTTGCCCCCCTGGAACTGGCGGCCGGTCCAATCCGGCTCATGGCCGCTCTGGTCCCTTGGGGCGGCCAGAGGGACCAGCCAGGACAGACCTGGATTTCTTATGCCGCAATCCTGGCAGACGCGTCCGCGACCGCAAGACAGGTGACCCTCAAGTTTTGCACGCCGACCCTGCTGTTCCGAAACGGGCGACCGTACCCTCTGCCAGACCCGGGCCTGGTGTTCCGGGCCTATCTCGATCTCTGGAACCTTTTCTCTCCCCTTCCTTTGACCCCGGACCTCGGGCCGGCCATCGACCATGATCTTGAGCTGGCTGACTTCCGGCTCCGAAGGAGATCTTTCGGGATTCCTCCCACAGGACAGGCTGCGTTTGGGGGCTCTGCGACGTTTTTCCTGCGCGGAAGGCACCCTGAGTCTGTCCTGAAAGGCCTCAACGCCCTGGCCGACTTCGCCGAGTTCTGCGGCACCGGCGCCGGTACCGACATGGGGATGGGCATGACCAAGCGAGTCCAGAGTACCACCGGGCAAGGCGGCTGAAAGCCTTCATTTTCATTGACAGTTCGCAGCCTGTTGGATATGCTTTTTGTTTAGCCCTGGGCGCAAGAGTATGAATCCTTGCCTGGCTCGATGGTGTGGATTCGACGGCGGACGCGGCCGCCCCGCCAGGCTGACAGCCCCCCTCTCCCGGCAGGGCATCAACCAGAGGGACCGCAGTGGGCTCCAAGAGAAACAAGCTGCAAGAAACCCTCGACGACCCGTTGCCGTCGGATTCGAGCAGGGGAAGCCTGCGATGGATCCCCGGTCTTCTGGTTCTCCTGCTCGCGGTATTCCTGAGCTTTTTCGAACAATACTTTCTGCCGGTACGTCTTCCGTCCGTGGGGATGCCCTCGCCGCAGCCCATCCGGGCGCCTCACGATTTCCTGTTCGACGAGGAGGCTTACATCAAGCGGGTCGTAGAGCAGGAGCTCCGGGAATTCATCCCGATCTACGACTATGACGCCGATGAATCCCGCACGACCCTGGAGAGGCTCGACGCCTTCTTTGAGCAGGCCCGCCAGTGCAAGAAAACCAGCCAGGCTGGCGGCCAGAAGGCTGAGAAATGCCTGCGCGAGTCCCAGGATGTCCCTCTCCCTGGTCCTGGGGTCGCAGAATTGCTCAGGTACCCGCATCTGGAAAAGCTCCAGTCCCTGCTCCGCACGATCGTGGCCAATGTCATCGAGACCGGAATTTACGCCCCGGACGAGATTCCGGCCGACACCTCTTTCGTGCTCGTACCGGATCCGGTCACGAGAAAGCCGGTCAAGAAGGCCGTGTCGGACCTCCTGAGCCTGGATCAGGCCCAGGGCACGATCAAGGACAGGTTGGACCTTCTCAAAATCGACCCGGTGCTCCGGGATTTGCTCACCCGGAAAGCCACGTCACTCCTTGCGCCCAATCTCCATTACTCCCTCGACAACGAGGAGAGACGGGCCGCCATCCGGGCCCGAGAATCCTCCCGGGGGAAAGTCCTGTACCGCCGGGGAGACCTTCTGGTTCCCCGCGGCAAGACGGTCGATCTGCTTGACTTTTACCGGGTGGAAGCCTGCCTGTCCCGGCAGAGGCCGGATCTGCTTCTGGTCGGCATGGGATCCTTCATTCCCTTTTTCGTCCTCACTTTCCTGTTTCTCCTATCCCTTCAGAGAGTCCCCCTTCCCGTCCACGCAAATTCTTCCCGGCCCTACCTGCTGACCTTCTTCCTGATCCTGGCCGTCCTCGCGATCATCAAGGCCGCCTACCTGCTCACCAACCTGACGGGTTATGCCATGCCGGTGGCCGCCGTCGGCGTGGTGCTCGCCCTGCTCCTGAATCTGCCCGTCGCCTTGCTGGCGGTCTCTCTGACTTCCGTGTACGCCACGTTCCTGACCCATCTCGATATGGGCCTTTTTGTCTACTATCTAAGCGCGGGAATTTTCCTGACCTTGTGCACCCGCCGCAATTCGCGGCGGACGGTTCTGTTCTTCTGGTCCGTCGTCAGTGGCACCTTCCAGGTTCTCTTGCTGGCCTGCCTCCTTTTCCTCTCGGGGGAGCAGCCCACCCGGGAAGTCCTCCTGCGCCTGGGTCCGCAGGGTTTCCTGTCCTCCCCGGCCGCCTGGCTGATCGCAGTCCTTTTCGTGCCGCTGTGCGAGCGGATTTTCGGGCTGGCATCGGCAGACCGCCTGCGGGAGCTGGCAGACCTCAACCATCCCCTTCTCAAGCGGCTCCTGGAAAAGGCTCCGGGAACGTACTATCACAGCCTCTCGGTGGCGAACCTGGCCTGCGCCGCCGCCGAAGCCGTCCAGGCCGACGTGATCCTGACCCGCGTGGGGGCTTACTACCACGACATCGGCAAGATGATGCAGCCCGAATACTTCATTGAAAACCAGAACGGCCGCAACCCCCACGACACCCTGGAGCCCACGGCGAGCTATGAGATCGTCAAGGCCCACACCCGGGACGGCGTGGACCTGGCCACGGAATATCGGTTCCCCGTGCCGGTCGTCGACCTGATTGCGGAACATCACGGCACAACCGTGATGGAAGTCTTTTTCAACAAGGCGCAGCAGAGCTATCCCGAGGCCCTTTGCCGCCGGGACTTCTTCCGGTATGAGGGTCCGAAGCCCGGCCGCCCAGAGTCTGCAATCCTTATGATCGCAGACGTCGTGGAAGCCGTAGCCCGGGTCAACAAGGCCGACCACCCGATCAAGGTCCGGGAGATGGTTCACAAAGTCATCGTCAACAAGTTCGAAGACGGCCAGTTCGAGCGCTGCGGACTGGACACGGCCGTCCTTGCCAGGATCGAGACGGCCATCACGCAGGCCCTGCTCGGGTACCTCCACAAGAGGATTGAGTATCCGGAAGACAGGGAGGCCGTCGGGAACGTCCTGCCCGCCTAGGAGCCTGCAGCGAGCGGCTCGGGAGGTCCACATGCGCACCCAGATCGAAAGCGCCCGTCAGGGCATCCTGACGGACGAGATGAGACGGTCCGCCGAGGTGGAGGGCGTGGATCCCGAATTCATTCTGGAGGGAATCCGTTCAGGCGCGATCCTTCTGCTGAGCAACGTAAACCACCGGGAGTCCACCCCCGTCGCCATCGGCCGAGGTCTGCGGACCAAGGTCAACGCCAACATCGGTACCTCCAGGGATCTGTGCGATCCGGCCTTGGAAAAGGAAAAGGCCCTCCGGGCATGGAAGGCCGGCGCAGACACCCTCATGGATCTCAGCACCGGGGGGGACATCGACGCCTTCCGCAGAGACTTGCTCAGATCCATTCCCATTCCTCTGGGCACGGTGCCCGTATATCAGGCCGGTATCGAGACCGTCGCCGCCGGACGTCCTCTGAAGGAAATGGATCCGGAGCTGCTCTTTTCGGTGATCGAAAAGCACGTCCGCGACGGGGTCGATTTCCTCACGGTCCACTGCGGCGTGACCCGGGCCTGCAAGGAGCGGATGGAGGCCGAAGGCAGGCTCATGGACGTTGTGAGCCGGGGAGGCGCCTTCCACCTGGAGTGGATGATCCATCAGGGCCGGGACAATCCCCTTTACGAACAGTTCGATCGGCTTCTCGAGATCGTCCACGCTTACGACGCGGTCCTCAGCCTTGGAGACGGCTTCCGCCCCGGCTGCGTTGCCGACGCCACAGACCGCGCCCAGATCCAGGAACTGATCGTTCTGGGAGAACTCGCCGAAAGGGCCCGGAAAGCGGGCGTTCAAGTGATGATCGAAGGGCCGGGACACGTTCCTCTGGACCAGATCGCCTCGAACATCGCTCTCGAAAAGAGACTGTGTCACGGAGCGCCCTTTTATGTCCTGGGGCCCATCGTGACCGATGTGGCTCCCGGCTACGATCATATTACCGCCGCCATCGGAGGAGCCCTGGCAGCTTTCCACGGCGCCGATTTCCTCTGCTACGTGACTCCTTCCGAGCACCTTCGGCTTCCGAGCCCGGAAGACGTCTGGGACGGCGTGATGGCTTCCCGCATCGCGGCTCACGCTGCGGACCTCGCCAAAGGGGTCCCCGGAGCCGTCCAGTGGGACCGCCGGATGGCGGTCTTCAGGAAGGCCCTCGACTGGGAAGGCCAAATCCGGGAAGCCATGGACCCTGAGCGCGCCAGGCGGCTCAGAGAAAGCAGCCGGCCCAGCGACGGAGAGGTCTGCACCATGTGCTCGGAGTTCTGCGCCATCCGGAAGGTGAGAGAAGCCGGCTTTCAACCCAAGGACGAAGGCCTCTGACAGAGCAAAGCGGGCGCCGGCGGCCTGCGCCCCCCCGTCAAAGCCCGGAGCCGCCCCCCTGTCTTGGCCGCTCTCCCGGAGGATCCCCGCCTTCGATCCGGGGCTCAAAAAAAAACTTGACAGGCAGGGGACCATCCGTTAGAGTTCCAAAAATGAATACTGAATCATTATTCAGCAAATGCCCAAATCTTATTGCATCCGGCAGGAAAGGTACAAAAGAGCGATTTTCTTGTTGTTCTATTTTTAGAAAATGAACAATGAATCACTGTTCATTAGTGAAGAACACAACCCTGGAGGACCCTACGCCATGAACACGGAATTCCTTGCTGAACGAGTTCTTCCCGCTGCTTCGGCCGACGATGCCGAAGAAACATTCTCGCCGATTCAGACCGAACTCAGCAAGAAGACCCAGTTTCTTCACTTCCTGCAGCGGGAAATGGCGGCATCCAAGACCGAAACCGAAAAAGAGGCGGTCCGGTCGATTCTCGTCAAGACCAAAATCCAGATCCATGTCCTGGAAAGGGAATGGAAGCAGATCCAGGCTCTCGGCAGGAGTTCTTCTCGGGAGCCCTCTCCTCTGGCGACTTCCATGCCCCAGAGGCTCCAGTAGCATATTTTCTCCTCCTCGACGGAATCCCCGAGGCCCTTCCGTTCGGGCAAAGGGCGAGAATCCGGCAGGATCCTTGCCGGGCCCTGGTCTGCCCGGGCGCCCGGCACAGCCGAAGTTCTCTTGACAAAACGGTTTCCTGAAATCCAATATAACTAGCAGAAGAAGGAGAAGCCCCCTGGGGAGGGACGACGCCATGCCGATCGAAGAAAAGAGAAAATCTTCTCGGCTGCGCCTGCCGATCGAGATCGAGGCCATCTCCGGGACTTTTCGGATCGGAACGCTGAAAGATGTGAGCGAAGAGGGCATGTTCATCCAATCCACGGATCCCAAGGAAGTCGGGACCCGTCTGGACCTGAGTCTCACCCTGCCGGGAGATGGCAAGAAAATCCGATTCGTCGGCGAAGTGGCCTGGGTGAATCCTCCCCCCGAGCAGGGCGAGCCATGGTCAGGAAGCCCGGGCGGGCCGGTTGCGGACAATCCTGGCATGGGTGTCCGAATCCTTTCCATTTCCGAAGAAGATCGCAGCCTCCTTCAGCGGGTACTGCAAGACTCCGCTCTCGATTCCCCGGGTCGGCAGGCCGACTCCTGAGAAGCCGCCCCAGGGGACTGCCGCACCCGAAAAGCGCCAAAAGGGTTTCTGGGCCCGGTTTGCTTCGATCCCCTTTTCAAGTTCGGCGCCGCGCAATACACTGTGCATCCTCGGGCCACGCGCCAGAAACAGCCAAAAGGCTGGAAACGGAATGGAGACTCCCGGCCAGCGCTTCGGATCCGTCCTTTCCTACGACGGCACCCGAATCCGTTTTCTCGCCGAAGGAAAGGGCGTGCCCCTGGTTCTGTGCAACGGCGTGCTCTGCTCGATCGGCTACTGGGTTCACCTGAGGGTTTTTTTCAAGAGCCGCGCCCGCCTGATTCTCTGGGATTATCGCGGCCACGGCATGTCCTCCCCTCCCCGTCATCCGTGGAACGTGACCGTGGGCGCCCATGCCAGGGACCTGCTCGCCGTCTTGGACGCTTCAGGCGTCGAAACCGCGGTGCTGGCCGGCCACAGCATGGGCGTGCAGGTGATCCTCGAATTCTACCGCCGCCATCCGGAAAGGGTCGCCGGCCTGATCCCGATCTGCGGGACCTACGGGTATCCCCTTCGCACCTTCTACGGCACGCCCTGGAGCGGCCGCGTCCTAAAACCTCTGCTCAAGCGGGCAGAGCGGTTTTCCGGCCCCCTGGGAACAGTCCTCAAACCCCTCTTCCTCTCGCCTCTGGCTGTGCCTGCGGCCCGGCTGAGCGGGGCGGTGCACTGGTACCTCTGTCCCGGCGACGCCATGAAAGTGTATTTTCAGCACCTGGCCGCCATGGACGTGGCCACGGCCCTCCGTCTTGTCCAGGCCATGGTGGACCACAGTGCCGAGGACGTTCTCGGCTCGGTGGCCGTGCCCACGTTGATCGCTGCGGGCGAGCAAGACCCCTTCACGCCCGTCTGGGTTGCGGAGAAGATGGCGGAGGCCATACGCGGGTCCGAGCTCCTCGTCATCCCGAGGGGAACCCACACCGCCCTGGTGGAGCAACCCCTTCTGCTCAACCTGAGAATCGAGCTGTTCCTGCGCGAGCATTTCCGGGATTTGGGATACAGTAGGCAGCAAGGTTCACAGCGGCCAGGCGACCTCACGATCCTGCCGAGACAGCGGAAGGAAGGACCGCGCTCGCCTGGCCGGCCGCGCCCCCCAGGCCTTTCGAGAAAAAAAACCGCCCGCAGGTCCGAATCCCCTGACCAGAGAGCGGGAACAGCGGAAACGTGAATCTCCCTTTCCCGTCTCTTGGACGACAAGGAGGCTTTTTATGGCTGCCCCGTTCTCGATCGATTATTCCGCCTTCGACCGACCGGAGATCCTCATGGTTCTCTTTCATCCCAGGCCCGAGCCACGGCGCTCCTCAGGCGGTCCGGCCCCTTTCGAGGAGCTGCTGGTGCCCGTGGAGAAAGACGTGGTTGTGGGAGCCCGTCTGTATGCCTGCGGCAAGGACGGCGCCACGATCCTTTTTTTCCACGGCAACGGGGAGATCGTGGCCGATTACGATGATCTTGCGCCGCTCTATACCGACATGGGCATCCATTTTCTGCCCGTGGATTACAGAGGCTACGGCCGCTCCACCGGAAGGCCGACAGTATCCTCGATGATGAAGGACTGCCACGTCATTTTCGATTTTGTCAGGGCCCGTCTTGCGGAGCGGGGCTTTTCGGGCCCGTTGATCGTGATGGGAAGGTCCCTGGGCAGCGCCTCGGCTCTCGAGCTGGCGGCCGCCCACGGCGACAAGATCGACGGCCTTGTCATCGAGAGCGGCTTCGCCTCTGCGGAGCCCCTGCTGGAGCTTCTGGGTGTCCGTCCCGATACGCTGGGCATCCGACCGGAGCAGGCCCTCCGAAATGTGGACAAGATCCAGACCTTCCACAAGCCGACCCTTGTCATCCACGCCGAATATGACCACATCATCCCGTTCTCGGACGGCCTGGCCCTGTATGAGGCGAGTCCGGCCGCACAGAAGCGCCTCCTCAAGATTCCGGGAGCGAACCACAACGACATCTTTCTGCGAGGATTGTCCGCCTATCTGGCGGCAGTGAAGGAACTGGCGGACCTGGCGGGCCGCGCCTGAAGAAAGGCCCCTCTGCCCGGCCCCGGACTTCCCCCGGGAGTCCCAGGTCTTCTCAGCGGGCGGGCGCTTCTGAGGCAGGACGCCTGTCGAAGGATTCCACGATGGCCCCCCGGACCTTCTCGACCAGTTGGTCAAAAGGCCGGGTCCTGACCTCCTCTCCCGGTACAGCGTCCAGCACTTCCACCTCGATCGTGCCCGGGCGGAAATCGAGGCTCCCGCTGGGCAGGACCTTGCGGCTTCCGTGGACCACAACGGGCAGGATGGGCCAGCCGCTCGCCTTGGCCGCCCGGAAACCGCCCGTCTTGAAAGCGCCGACCCGGCCGTCCCGGCTTCGGGTGCCTTCGGCAAAGAACAGCAGAGAAGCTCCGGCAGGGAGCCTCCGCAACCCTTGTTCGAGGCTCGCTCTCGCGGAAGCGGGGTTCGACCGATCGACGGCAACGTTCCGCATGGCCCGGACGGCCCAACCAAAAAGAGGAATGCCGGCCAGTTCCTTCTTGAACACCCACCGGATGCAAAGGGGCAGTTCGAGCACCAGGGCCAGCACGTCGAAGTGACTCTGGTGATTGACAATGATGATGTAAGAGACGCCGCGCTGGATCTTCTCCACCCCCCGGGAGGATGTCTTGACCCCCGTGACGACGAGCAGCATGCGGGCCCATGCCCTGCAGATCCAGTCGGCCACCCGCTGGCTGGAGTCGAGGCGGGCCGCGGCCACGACCGGTACGAACACCACGAGCGTGCCGAGGATCGCCCAAAAACCCAACCACGCCCCCTTGAGGAGCACGATCCAGCGGCGGGTTCTTGAACGGCTGGAGGGCGTCTCCATGGGAATCCTCCGTCTTGCATGGTCGGCCCGAGGCCTTTTCCCGGATCTTGTATACCCGACAGGTCTGTTCTTGACAAGTGCGATGAACCGTTTTATCAACAAAACTTCCGGACCGTCCGAAGACACGGCAAAGGAAGGACCGAGATGGAATTCAAGACCGTCCACGAAATGTACCGGCACTGGGCAGAGACCCGTCGGGATCTCCCCGCCTACTACGCGAAGCGCCAGGGCCGCTACCTGCCCGTTTCCTGGAAGGAGCATGGAGAAAACATCCGCGACTTCGCCCTGGGGATGATGGCGCTGGGCATGGAATACCGGGACCCGGTCAGCATTCTCGGCCTCACACGCCCCGAGTGGGACATCGCGGACAAGGCCGCCATGAGCGCGGGCGGCGTCGCCGTCGGCGTGTACCATTCGAATACGGCCGCCCAGGTGCACCATGTGGTCCACCATTCCGAATCCCGTTTTCTCGTGGTCGAGAACAGGCAGCAGTGGGAAAAGGTGCGCACGATCCGGCAGGATCTGCCCCAGGTCAAACGGTTCATCGTCATGGACCCCTGGGAGGGAGCCTCGGAGGAAGGGCTTGTGCCTTTTCAGGAAGTTCTCGCTCTCGGAAAGAGGGAGCGGCCGAGATACGAAACGGAATACGCGAGGCGCTTCGGGTCCGTGGCCGCCGACGACACGGCGATCCTTTTCTACACCTCCGGCACGACAGGACCGCCCAAGGGAGCCATGCTCACGCACGCCAACGTGTTGGCCGCCTGCGTGTTCATGCGGGATCTCAAGATCTTCACGGCCCGGGACACGAGCGTGATCTGGCTGCCGATGCCGCACATCTACGGCAGGATCGCCATGATCGCCGGCGCCTACACCGGCACCGTGGGCTATTACGCCGAAAGCCTGGACAAGATGCTGGAGAACCTCCAGGAGATCCGGCCTACGATTTTTTACAGCGTCCCCCGCATCTTCGAGAAGGTCCACAGCAAGGTGATGAGCCAGGCGGCCGAAAGCTCCGCTTTCAAAAAAAAAATCTTTGCATGGGCCCTGTCAACAGGCCTTGAGCGAAGCCGGGTGCTCCAGAAGGGGGCCCTGCCCTCCCGGATCCTGGAGTGCAGGTATCGGCTCGCGGACCGGCTCGTCTTCCGCAGGATCCGCCAGGTCTTTGGGGGCCGAATCCGTATCCTCATATCGGGCGGCGCTCCGATCGCCAAAGACATCCTCGAGTTTTTCCACGCGGCCGGGATTCTGCCTCTGGAGCTCTACGGAATCACCGAGGTCCTGGGCTGCACCATGAACCGGCCGGACCGCTACCGGCTCGGGTCCGTCGGACCGGCAGGCCCTGGCGTGGAACTCCGGCTTGCCGAGGACGGAGAGATCCTCGTCCGAAGCAAGATGGTGTTCAAAGGGTATCTCAAAGACCCGGAGAAAACCGCCGAGGTCCTCAGCCCGGACGGATGGTACGCCACAGGCGACATCGGGACCCTGGACAGCGACGGCTTTCTCTGGATCACGGACCGCAAGAAGGACATCCTGATCACGGCCGGAGGCAAGAACGTCGCCCCCCAGAACATCGAGAACATCCTGAAGACGAGCCCTTACATCAGCCAGGCCCTGGTGTACGGCGACCGCAAGCCGTACTTGACCGCCCTCGTTACCCTGGATCCCGAGGAAATCCGCACGTGGGCGCAGGCCCAGGGCATCGAGGCTGCAAGCGCCCGGGAACTGGCTTCCCACCCGAAGGTGAACGAGTGGATCGATTCGATCATTCGGGAAAAGAACCGGGAACTGGCCCGATACGAACAGATCAAGTACTTCCGGATTCTTCCGGAGGAATTTTCTCAGGACCGCGGCACGCTCACCGCTACCCTGAAAGTGCGGCGGCGAGAAGTGATCAAGCAGTACCGCCACCTGATCGACGAGATGTACCGGGATTGACAGAGGGCGGGCTGCCGCGGTGTCTCCACCCCGGCCCCCTCCGGCCCCCGGCCGCGCAAGGGCTTTCCCGGTTCCGGCGCTCCAGCCAGTCGGCCAGAGGCTCGAAGACCCACCTGCAGGAGACTTCGCTCACAAACAAGTCCGCATGGGCCACCGGCACGTCCGCGGTGCCCACTCGGAGAACTTCCTTGACGGCCGAGCCCATGCGCTCGTATGCGCTCAGGGCTGCTGACTCCGGGACGATGCCGTCGGCGTTTGAAAGGACAACGAGAAGAGGGTTTCGGGCCCGGGCGAGCCCTTGCGTCACGTTCACGCCCCTCACGTGAAGATCTCCGTCCCGGATCCAGCGGGCGATCTCCCGGTTGAGCTTGGGGTTGGGGCTCTCCACGGTCCGGATCATCTCGGGCATTTTCGTAAGATCCACGATCTCCGGATGCAGATAGAGATGAAGCAGACGAGGGGTCTTTGCGAGAACAGGCAGGGCGACTCGGGCCAGCCGCCGGATGCCCCGCAGGCGCAGCCGCCCGAAGACGCGGGGGGATCCGAAGATCGCCCGGGAGACAGGCGATGCCCGCCGCCACTCCAGGGGAGCGCCGATCGCGATGACGGAGCCCAGCCATGCCGCTCTTTCTGAGCAGGCCAGGCAAACGTAGAGATAGGTGCCTCCCAGACTGCAGCCCACAGCGTCCACCCTGTCGCAGCCGGTCTCGGTGCGTTCCACGATGTAATCCAGAACGCTGCCGAGATCCGTTACGGCCGCTTCCTCGAAGCCGTAATCGCCTTTTCCGCCCACGGACCTGGACTCCCCCTGGCCGCGGAAATTGACCGACCAGACCTCGAAGCCCCTCTGGGCCCAATACGCCTCCATGGAGGGGCCGGTGGGATGGTAGCCGAAGATAAAGGCGTTCATCCCGTACCCCGGAACGATGAGGACCGGCCGCAACTTACGGCGGAGCCGGTCCTCGCTGTACGTCTGCTTCACGGCCAGCAGCCACCCATCGCCGTTGGGGACATGGTGGATGCGCTCGACCCGCCTCTGGTTCCGGTCCTGTTTCACGTGCGCCTGACCATCCATACCCGTTGCCGCAGCCCCTCGACGAGCCTTCCCGTCATGCCACGCAGATGAAGTCCCCCGGTTCCCGGCAGCCCAGCGCCGAAAGGCGCTTGCGAATCTCCTCCCTGGCTCCCCGACTCCCGACAGCTGCAAGCAGAAGCGCCCCTGCATACTTCCCTTGCCCCACTTGGTCATAGCCGATCACGGGAATTCCTCGCACTCTGCGACCGATCCTGTCCGGGTCCAGATCCACGAAAGCGCAAATCCGCAAACCCCGGTCTTCGAGGAGTCTGCCCAGACGCTTCGCTTCCCGGTTGCCGGCCAGAAGCACGGACCGGGCAGGCCCGATCCATTCCGCCAGGTGCCGAGCCCGGCATCTGCGGAAGGCTTCCCGGCTGTAATCCGAACCCAGGCGCGTGGCCCGCTCCGCCCTTTCCCTCCAGAAAAGAAGAACCCGCGGAATCTTGGCAAAACGTTTTCCGGCCAGATGCAAACGTAACCAGAGATCGAAGTCCTCGGGCCCCTCTAAGCGATACCCTCCGACAGACTCCAGGTCTTCCCTGCGAATCATCACCGAGGGATGGACCAGGGGGGCGTCCACGAAAATCTCCCGGCCGATCTCCGCAGGGGTCGCAAGGCTGTTCACCCATCTCTCGTACTCGAGCATGCCTTTCGGAACCCGAGCGCGGGGGAAGAGACGCACAAGGCTGCCCACGGCCGAAATCAAAGGGTTCTCATCGAGAAAGGTCTTCTGCAGGGAAAGCCTCAGTGGGTGGCTGACATCGTCTGCGTCCATTCGCGCGATGCAAGCACCTCTCGCCCGGGCGAGTCCCTCGTTCAGGGTCTGCGCGATCCCCCGGTGGGGGAACCGAAAGACCCGGATTCGGGGGTCGGATCGAGCAAAGGTCTCGGCAAGGCGGGCGGTCTCGTCCTCCGAGCCGTCGTCCAGGAGAAGAAGCTCCCAGTCCTTCAGGGTCTGCCTCTGGATGCTGGCCACGGCAGCCCCAAGGAATCGGGAAGCATTGAAGGCGGGCAGGAGGACACTGACCGAGAGATCCAAGTCTGGCATGAGGACGCTTGGAGAGGCACTCGGCAGGGCGTGCAGCGAATTCTGCCGGAACCGAACATCGGCTAGCCGCGGCAAACAGCGCAGGCCGCCCTCTAGGCTCCGGCGCCTTCCTCTTTCTTCGACTTCTTCTTTTTCCTCGGGCGCGTCTTGCCGAAGGTCCCCCGGAAAAGCTTTCCTCTGCGCGTCCTGCGGTCTCCCTTTCCCATAAGGCGTTCTCGCTCCTTTCGATGTTGATCCCCGGCCGCATCCGTCTTCTCGAAGCCGGGAACGTGGCGCCCATTGTATCGACAAGCCGCCGCTGCTTCAAGCCCGTTCAACAGGCAGGGCAGGCCAAAGCATGAACCGAAAACCGAACGCGGTCAGCTTGAAGGCCCTTTCCGCAGGGCGAAGTTGTCTTCCATGAAGCCTTTGGGGCGGGCGACGAACGGCCCACGTCCGGGCTTGCGGGATCCGAAGTCCGGCTCTTGGAGCCGATCGGACCCCTCGAAACGATCCGTCGTTCTGCCGGGAAGCCGTGCCGCTGCGAGACAAGGTTCGCCCTGTGCGAAAGCGGGCGGCGGCGTCAAGGCTCGGCGCCTCAGGATCCCTCCCAGGGGACCGCGCCCGAGAAATAGGCCTGGGGGTCCTCGATCCACTGCTCGGGCCTTGCGCTCTCCGGATCCACGATCGGCAGGATGAGCCTCGAGGGATGGTCGGGGGCGTGCAGGATCTCGCTCTCCGAAGGGTACGGGCAGGGGGCCAGGTGGGGATAGTCGGAGTTGGCGATGTCGATCCGGATCTGGTGCCCGGCCAGGAAGAGATTCGAAGTCGGCCAGATTTCGATCACGTACTCGTAAAGCTCTCCTTCCCGGGGCGGGACCGGGTTTTGATCCTCCGGATAGTCGAAAGGGTCGTAGCCGGGCTGGGTCCAGTCCGGCCGGGAGGGATCGGGCCGATGGGAGGCCGCAAGCCACCCCGAGGTCAGATTGACCACGCGGCCGTCCGGGTGCACGTCGTTCAGATTGACGATCCAGTGCACGTCCGGCTCCAAGGGCTCGCCTGCGGGCACGGCCTGCCCCGCCTCAGGAACGGGCGGACCAAACCTTGTCCGGGCCCACAGCCTGAGCACCGCAGGCCCCGTGACCTCGAGGTCGCGGTCCAGACGGCCGGTGGAGAAGGTGAGCGTAATCCTTTCGTTCTCCCTCTCGTCCTGCGAGGAAGGATGGAAGGCTGTCAGTCCCATGAGCCACCGGCAGGTGGAGCGGCTGTAACGGCCTGCGTAGGAGGGCGGAGCGTGGGTGATCCGCGATGTTGCGCAAGGGCCCTCTCCACCCGCAGCGCGCGACTCCCACTCGGAAGGCCAGAGCAGCGTGCCGTTGTTGAGCGAGGGATTCTGGTCGTCGGGCTGCTCCGCCCCGGAAAGATACAGAGGCGTAAAGCGCGCTCGATCGAGAGGCCAGGACGTCTCCTTTCTCCATTTCTCGGCGCCCATCACATACAGGAGGACGGGGTACTTCGGATCCAGAATGTCGTAGTGGGCGTAGTCCGGATCGTCTCGGGCCTTCAGGTGCCAGTCGAACCACCTCTTGTGGAGAGCCGGCGACGGCAGGCCTTCCAGCATGGCGCCTTCCATGTGGTACCAGGGGCCAACGAGGATGCGCCTGGGAGGCGGCATGCCGCAGAATCTCGCGGAGTCTGCCGAAGCGGTCTCGGTCAGTCCGACATGATTGAGAAGACTGCCCCGTGTGAAGATATCCAGCCAGCCCGCCGAGGCCAATACCGGCAGATCCTTCAGATCCGCCCAGTAGGTCATGGGCGACCGTTCTCGGAAGAAGGCCTGGTCGGTCGTCAATTCGAGCAGGGAGAGAACTTCGGGAACGGCAAGAGCGTGCTCGAGGAACGCCACCAGGGCGGACAGAGGATCTTTGAAAAGCTGGGTCCCCGGCAGCAGCGACAGCCCGATCGTTCCTGCTGCCCAGGTCAGGATGAATTCCTGGTTCAAGATCCCGCCCTGGCAGAAGATGTCTCTGTAGGCGTCGGCCATGGCCACGCCGGGGAAGATCGCCTCGAGGTGCCGGGGCTTGCACCCTGCGACCCGGTACTGGAGGATGCCCATGTAGCTCGGGCCGTACATGCCGACCTTGCCGTTGCTCCACGGCTGGGCGGGAATCCACTCATCCACGAGCCAGGCGAGGTCCGAAACCTCCTCCTCGGAAAAGACGCCCCACTGGCCCTGGGAGGAACCGGTCCCCCTGGCATCGACGATCGCAACCGCATACCCGAGAGACGCCAGCCATGCGGGATCCGGCTCCGCAAACTGGAGGATCTCCCTCCGGTAGGCAACGGCCTCCAGAAGCGAGGGAAACCGCCCCTCCACGGCCGGACGAAACACATCCAGGTACACGGTGACCGGCGGCGATCCCGGCCGGATCACGGCCACGCCCCGCTCCACGGTCACGGGATAGGGCGTTTCAGGATCCAGGTTTGGCAAGGGGATCTTTTGCCCGGTCTGGCTGGACGCGCCTCTGCCGGAATCCGACCCGCATCCGCACAAGCCGGCGACGGCGGCTGCCCAACACAGGACCACGAGGCCGGCGATCGAGACTCGCCCCTGCGCCACGGCTCAGCCCCCCTGGTACCGTCGTATCTGGACACGCGAAGACACGTCAGCTTGGCCGCGTGGCCAGCAACGTCTCCACCACGTGAGGATCCGCCAGGGTCGTGGTGTCCCCCAACCGGCCCTGGTCGGATTCGCCCTCTGCGATCTTGCGCAGGATCCTGCGCATGATCTTTCCGGAGCGCGTCTTGGGCAGGGCGTCCGCGAAGTGAATGATGTCCGGAGCCGCGATGGGCCCGATCTGCTTGCGGACGTAGTCTATGAGCTCCTTCTTGAGGCTTTCGCTCTTCTCCACGCCCGCGTTCAGGGTGACATAGGCATAGATCCCCTGTCCCTTGATGTCGTGGGGGAACCCCAAGACAGCGCTCTCGGCCACCTAGGGA